>ENA-ORXR01000317-ORXR01000317.1-marine-metagenome-genome-assembly--contig:-NODE-317-length-71378-cov-6.630426_pt1 | contig 71378 bp, 57 predicted proteins | sample MGYA00237866_ERZ511479 | MGnify/ENA metagenome assembly ERZ511479 | reverse complement strand
TTTTTAATTGGCTCAGTCGTGACTACGAAGGTAGATAACTCGAAATAGCATCCTCAACCGTTGAATTGTTAGCCATCGACAGGGTCAAGATACCTTGAGGTCGGATCAGACGACCAGCTCGCTGAATGATCTGCTTGCGTAGCGTACCTATCTTGCTGAATTTCCATAACGCAGGGCGTTTCACTGACGTATGTCGGTCTCTTTCCCGGTAGCGCATTTGCAATTCACGTGTCAGGTTGTGCGCAACAACATTGCACAATAGAAACAGCTTGTTTGCATTCCAGGTATTACAGGGCACGTAGCTCAGAGCCGCCTCTGTTTTCAATTCGGCGAATAGCCCCTCTTGCGTACCTCGGCCTTCATGATATTCAACCACATGCTTGGCTTTCGTGTTTTTGTTAGTGACGATGACCTTGTATCGATAGTTGAAGTCGTGTGGTTTGAATAGATCGAGCTGTATGACTCCCTTACTCTGCTCCTTCTGGCGATCACGAACAAACAGGAATCTGTGCGGTGCAATGGACCAGGAATCCAGCGAGATCTGTTTCTCGAAGCACTTAGCCCCTGTGCGTAGCCACCGCCAACGCTTACGCTCATCAATGTAGCACTTGATCGTGGTGGCATAACGCTCAAAGGGGACGCTGATACTGTATTCCACACCCAGTTGATCCAGGCATTGGATAATTTCCTCACTGAAGAATGCTCCGTCCATTCTTAGCTCGATTTTCGCCTTTGGACAGGCATTTTTCACCTCTCCCACACAGTGCTCAATAAACTGCTTTGCGCCATTGCTATCGTGCACATTACCGCTTCGATGGTGCACGGCTAGCACTTGCGCGGTTTGCGCAACAGTGCAGTTCAAGGGATAGTAGCTTCGCTGGCCTTTTTTCTTCTTGTTAAACCCCTTGGCCACCCCTTGTGCATGGCGGCAGGTACCGAGCACCGAACCATCAAAGTCTAACGTGATGGTGGCAAGCTGTTCGCGAACAAGTGCATCTATAACCAGATTCTGCTGCAAGCGCTCGATGCCTCGGATGCTGCGATCATCTATTTTGCTCAGCTGCCGGCTGATAGTGGGCACAGAAGGCATACGATGTAACCCGAGCAAACGCAACACGATCGGATCATCCCCGAAGTACTGTATATCACGCAAGCGTCGATATCCGAGCAATATACAGACAACCAATACCAGAGCGATGCTAGTCGTGGAGAATGATGGACTGCCCTGCTGGTGCTCGAAGCAACGGCTTAGTTTTCGTTTGAGATCCAGATCGCTGATCAATTGCTGAAAGACAATCAATCCGCAGAATGAACTCAACTGCTGATCATCAAATCGCAATTGAGGTAGGCAAGTGAATTTACATCGGACGTCAGATTTGCTATGTTTCATCGCTCGGGCTGGGTTGTTATAGATAGGTTTTTCACACATCCATTTTATCTCAACCCAACCCGAATTCTCACCAAAAAGCCGCAAATATTCCATGTACTGAAACCTCACTGACGGTGAGTTCTTGGTACATGTGTCAATTTAGTCGTATTCGCTGCTATATAAGCACAATTAACAGCTTTCTATACAGAATTTATAAAACACTCGGGTTTACTTGGACGTAATCGCCATCTTCGACAACAACACCCTGGAGCCTGTTTGTTTCTACGCCTTTGCGAAAGCGTAGGATAACCTCACGTAGCAACACCTCCTCGACGGCTCGTTCCCATGTCATGCGCAATCGAAAATAGGCGTCCACAGTTTATGGCACTCCTGCTCATCCCCGTCTTTGTATAGTTTTGCAATGGACTGTTGCTGGGCTTTCAATGCACCTATCCGCTTTGACGTATTTCTGCCCTCAAAAGGTAGCTCTGGATCAGACACACCAAACCCTTCAGCGCGCCTAGTCAGGCTTTGCGTCTCTATAACTACGCCCGCTCGTTTTGCTTCTTCTGTCAGAAGACAAAGAAAGTAGATATCGTGAGTGAAAACAATTACCTGTCGTTTAGCCGCTTCCACTGATAGCCGTTTCGCCACTCTTTCTCGCCGGCGATGATCCAAGGACGACACTGGATCATCAAACACGATACCGCCCCTACCTCCTGCCAGTCCGACTTCCGCCAAAAATGAACCGATCGCGACGGCGCGCTGCTCACCTTCGCTTAAGATTTCACCCGGGCTTTTACTCTGTGGTAATTCCAGTTTCAATTTATGCAGAGCTTTACCATCTTTCGCACGACTCTTAAGCGAAACACGCAGCATTCCAACTCCAAGCGCCTTGAACTCGCGGTTAAGCGACTCCGCAAGTTCCTTTGAAACAACTTTTTCAGTCAGCTCTGATGCTTTACGTGAAATGGCGTTTGTTTTAACGTCAGCTAGGCATTTTTTCAGCTTAGCTTGATGGCTGAGTTTCGTGACTGCTGCAACAACCGCAGCTTTGATTAGTCTGAGCCGGATGCGAGCATCAAGTTCGTCAAATTCACTTTGGAGTGCAGCTCTCGCTTTCTCGTCTGTTGCCTTTTCCAGCGTCTCTGCTTCACTTTTAAGTTTGTCAGCAAACGCTTGGAGCCGAATTACAGGACTATCTGGCAATTGACCAATGTCTTCCCATTGATTCGATTCTGTCGCTGTCTTTATTGCTGCTTGTCGGGCGATCAGCGAGGTCTCAAACTTTCTAACATCCACAGCGAGCTGCGGATCCAAGACCTCAATCTCGCTATAGGTCGCATCGTCGAGGCCAAGTTCCATGACTGGTTCAATAATCAGTTTATATTCGGCATGCAACGCACGTCTGTGTTCTTGACAAGCTTTCTCAGTTTCCTGTTGTATAAAAGTGTCAAAACGCATCATACGAGCAGCACCTTCCACTAGAGGTTGCTGGCATAGTGGGCAAGGTTCGTCTACACCCAAGTCAGGAAACACTTTGGTTGGATGGGATTCGGTCGCAAACTTGCGAGCAGCATCAAACAATCCACGCCAAGCTTCACCACCAGTACCAGGCAATAGATTCTCAAGCGATTCGAATTGCTTGGCAGCTAATGCAGCCGCTGCCTGCGACTCGCGGTAGATCTTTGACATACCATGTAGCTTGGCAACGACTTCCTGGCTCACCAAGCCACTCTTGTGCGTGGCACTCTTGGCAATAGCCGCAACCCGAATGACACTACGACGCAATTGGATCGCCTTTTCTTTAGGGTTGTTTTCTTTCAAACCCTTGGAAAGTACAACATGCTTAGCCAGTTCCTCAGGCGTCATATCAGCCAGCTTGTTGATTTCGGCGTCTGTTGTGTTGGCAGACAATGACGAAATCAATTTGCCTACCAAGGTGTCACCCTGTAGCGTAGCGAATACTGTGAGATCGGGTGTGTGGTCCTTATACTCAGCATCAATCAAACTTTTAAATAGCTTGCAGATCGTAGCTAGCCCTTCAATCACATCTAGACCATAGGGCACGTAAGAAAAATCATCTTCGTTGTCAAGGTAAGCACGCGCGCAACGGGAATCGAAAATGGCAATTGATGACAATTCAGGAGGCGCAGCCTCACCTTGGATCCAGTGAAGATCCACTAACACTCCATCCATAGAGATTTGGAAGGTTGCCTCTGGTACTCCCGCTTCTTCTGCGGGGCGGTTGGCATTTGGATGTATGACCTCCGACTGGTCACGTGCCCGGCAAGCCCGTTTGAGCACACGTGAATATCCCGATTTGCCAGACCCATTGTCACCATAAATTACCGTTATACCAGTAGAACTCACTGGCAAATGTTGGTCTTCAGCTATTGCATTGACATACCGCATGTTGCGTATGGCAGAGAGTTTGACGTGCTTCTTCATCTGTGCTGGTGCCGGAACCTGATCGTCCCTCAGAGGTTTTGGCTTTCGGTCCTGCTCGTCGGGGATCCCATGTGCCGCCTTTAGCAGTGCGAGCAGATCATCCCGGTCCTCCGCTGTTAAATCTTGCCTGGCCAGCAAGCGCGCAACCGCATCGCTTTGCCATGCGGGCAAGCTCTTAGACCAACCGAGAATTTCCTGAAGTAGCGACATCTTTCTCCTCATATCTTGTCTGATTCTTTATTTCACGCGCTCCTCTGGCTAGAAAAACAGTCAGACACATGCAAAGCTCTTGATTGGTTAGTAAAAATCCAAATATGGAATTTGCAGACGAGTAGTCCTAAAGCACCCTAGAAACATGAACTACATCACATCCGAATATCTTACATCCAAAACGGCCTGATTATCTCTTGTTCAGCTAATAATTCAATGACTTAGCGTTACCGATCAATTAAAATATCAATTTTATTATCATCAATATCAATAGGTTAAATTTACCTCGAGTCACTCAATTCGGCTTCTATCAATTACCCATCAATTAAGCCCAATAGGGCATATATTTCATTTGTTTCTTGGACGCGTTTTCATCGAATGGCTTGATCATGCCAACACCCACGGCCTCGCGAATATAGCGAGAAACGGAGGCCTTGTTTTTCTCTTCAACGCCAAAACGAACCCTAAGTGAAGCATTGGTCAGAAAATCTCGGGATATATATTTCAGACAAGCATGCAGGTAGCACGCTCGTACCCGGTCATCCCTATCCATGGCAGTAAGTTGCTTGTGAGCAAATAACACTGTTCGAGTAAATCCAGGCGGGCTCTCAAAAAGCGGTGCTGGCAGCTGAAGCAGCTCCACTTGCAGCACCACTTTATCGATGCCGCTGCCTCGCTCTTCACAAATCCCAAACCGGCGCATCAGCGATGCTAGCGCCTCATTTCGGGATCTCGGTGGAGTATCTACAAAACGCGCGGTATCAACAAGAGGCTCGCCTGGATTGGTTATCTCGATTCGATCAGAAAAAATCTCCACCATTGGCCCCGCACCAGTGACAAAAAAATCTTGATGAATCAGCGCATTGGCAACCAACTCACGCACAGCAAGAGCTGGAAACATTGGTATTGTCTCTCGCAGGGCTTGTCCAATAACTTCGTTGGCCGGTAAGAGTCTATCGATGTAACCGATCAATCCAGAAAACCCGCACGCATAGCCTTTACCACCTTCCTGTTCTTTCAAAGTTTCAGTACGATCCTGCCCGCGATACTGAATGACACGTACCGCATTCCGACGCAGCGTGTGAAAAGTATCCAAGTGCTTGGCAAATAAAATCGCGCCGAGGTTGGTAATGTCCCAATCACCGGCATCACTCCTACAGATCAGCCTATCATCATCCAGTGCAGCCAATATTCCACTGCGGTTCTCCGGCAATGGACGTTCTAGCAGGTCGAAATACGACGGGTAATCTATGAGCCGCAATATTTCTTCCTCTGTTGCTCTCTCTAATGCAATACCATCTTCAAACGGGGTCTGATCAAAGATGCGCCACAATTCACGTTCCTTATCTGGAAAATCTTTCAGGTTCTTTTTGTAAGAGCCAACACGAATGAACGCTTGCCCAGAAAAACGAACAGGGTGACGAGCAGCTCGAGCTATTTCGAGCAATACAACAGAGTTGCCTTCCATTGATACACTCAGGAAACGAAAGTTGATCTTCGGCTCCATCAGCCGCAATAGCCAGCTCTCTAGCTCCTCGTTACCGACTTTAGTACTGCGAGCGTTGAATCGAGTTCCAACAATTGTGTGATCTTGATCCTGTACCCCCCATACCAGATAGGCGAAGGCCTTTCCAACAAGAGCGGCGGCATTGGCAAGAGCAGAAATATATCCACCAATCTCTTGTGGATCAGTATTGTTCATCTTGAACTCCACCCATTCAGTCTCTTTAGGTAAAGCACACAACTCACGTACCAAACTTGTCAAGTACTCATCAGACCGTTCGCTCATCACGCTATTTTCACTTGCCCTTACCCAGTCGATAACTTCTACACAGCTTAGCCAGCTCCAGCTCATCAGGATCAATAATTTTCAAATCTTCCAGCCAACTTGCATTGAAAATATATTTCCGTACAGACTTCACATTGCATCCACGATGATCATTAAACATGGTCTCCACTCTCCTCTTCACCCAGCTGAATCTCCAACGCTTGCCGAACCAGCCCAACTACATAGGTGATGTCTTCGCTTCGCTCAAGACGAACTTCGACGTTTCCGTTACCCCAACGTCCAAGACTGCTAACGTCTCGACAAATTCCTCTCGGGTCATCTAATTCAGGGAAATTCAGGTTCAGACTCAAACGAAGTCCTTTTGCCTGTGGCACAACATCTACAAAATTTGTTTCCGCTTTGTACGCAACGTAAAGCTTGAGGAATTCTTCATACACACATTCGTCTAATGCCATAACCTGTATGCGGAAGGCGTCAAACAACTCATGTGTAAGGCCACCCGATAGATGCTGATGATCTGAGATTGTATATCTGGCTCCAGTAGCTAAGACGGGCTTGTAAGCACGGAGAATGTCCTCTGAAAGCATAGGCGCAGCCCAAATCTCTGCTGCTGCACCTGCTAATTTCTTTGCACGATCACAGATAGCCGTTTCGTTCCAGACTTCACAAGAGCCAAGACCTTGATTGAGTTTCAATGGGCTTTGTTTGAAGCCGCCATCTACGTCACGCTTATGGGCAAAAGAATTGTCACTGTATTCAGAGTTGTATGCTGTTAGAGTGAGGTTGCCAAGCGTATGTAGGTATTGCTCGTGAACGCGGCTCCAGTCTTCGCCGAGGTCTGAACGCCATTGGTCATTTAGATCGTGATTCTGGGGCATGATGTGCTCAATAGTGTAATCCTGCACAGGCACTCGTTCTTTTCGCCCGTGGTTTTCAAAGCGACGAAGCCAATATGATCGTCGATTGAATTTGTAGAGATTCCGAACCCGAATCTGGCGTATGAATTCATAGTCGCTAGGAAAGCGTCGATATGATGGCAGCAGCAGGAACCCAGCCATCACACTTTCGACATACCGGTCTTTCTTTATGTGCCTCATAAAGGTGGCAAATGTTTGCCTTAGCGAGTTTGTTGGAATATCGCAAATGGCACGTCTAAAAACGTAGCTTTCTACCATGCGCAGGACGATTAAGAATTCTTGGTGTGTTATCTGACCTTGCAGGAAGTCTTGGTATAACTCCATGAGCATCGGATAGCAAACATCGGCCCTTAGCTCTCTAATGTCGTGAAATGCTTCAGAAAATGCTTTGTCCGTCTCAGCACCTAGTGCAATGCGACAGTAGTAACCAGCGAACTCCTTGAGGTTGCCGAGCAAATTCTCGACCTTAAGCGTACGGGAATACGTCTTGAACTCTTCATACACATCACCCTTCCGGATGCGGACGTTCCCAGTATGGATCACGAGGTAGTAGCGCATGAACTCATCAAATGCATTGATGTAGTTCTCCCCACCGAACTCGACTTCCATCGGCCGCCAGTATTCAGTGTAGAGCCGAGTTTGTAGATCATGCTCCAATCCCATGAGTACAAAGTTCCGAATTAGGTCAGCCTGGGTCAATGCTTTGCCAGTCGAGTTCATACTCTCAAAAATCATTTGAGGGTTGTCGATGCCCTGTTGCAGGCAAACATCAACAATCATTAGCTTTTTAATTCCTTTCCAGATATCGTCAATATCAGCCTTTGCTATCTGCTCCACGAAGTACGTATAATTTTCGATTATCCGGTAGGAGCTGTTTTCTGCAGGCTCCCTGCTATCTAACAGGTGCATTAATGTTTCTTTATCGGTGCGGGTGAGTAGCATGCGATACGCAGCATCGCCTTTGCCGTAACGATTGCGAAGATAAAGATCGTCGACTTGCGCCGCTGACACAGGTTCTTCAACACCTTCTGCTTCGAGTCGCCGCTTCAAGGCAATAAGGAGTAGTAGCATTGTTGTGATGCGCTGCTGGCCATCGATCACCAACCAGCGTGGGATGGCTGCATCGACATTGGTCTCGGGAATATAAACAGCAGAGCCTATAAAATGGCTATTCAACTCAGGACTTTTTCCAACGCGGACGATGTCGTCCCAGAGTTGCTGGCAATGACTCTGTTCCCAACTGTAGGTGCGCTGAAAAATCGGGATGACAAACTGCTTGGAGCCTTCGAGCAGCTGGGTGAATTGTAGGTCTTGGGCTTTCATAAAATCTCTAAGATTCAAATGGTAGCGTGAGCCAGCCCCGAGTCTACTTCGTTTCGGCAAGGTGACTCTGCCTCGTACATCACGCGAGGATATGAACGCATTGACGCAAGACTGTACTCAAACACATAAGCGCAAGGGAAAGAGTATAGACTGCGACGCCGACAAACAGCCATTGTCTCGTTAGTCAATTCAAACCAACGCCACTTGACTAGCAAGAGAAGAGAGGGGCAAAACAAATACCTATTGCTGATCTCTAACCCGACGAAAAATCTCGTTTGCCAAGTGTTCGTGTGCTGCCGATCGAAAATTGGTATCCGACATCACCCTCGAAAAAATATCCTCATTGCCCTCCATGCGAGCTATGAACAGTTCATCCAACATGCGATCAAAATAGGCGCCAAAGTTGGCGAAATTGTTGGCGCGCGCTGCCTCGGCAATGTTCTCATCATTTTCTGCCATGGCCCGGATCTGATCGAAGAATAGTTGATCGGCTTCGGTAAAGTCGGTCCCAAATCGCTCGTTGAGCTTCTCAACCAATGAAGACAGTGAAACCGGCTCATCCATTACTCCAGCCGTTCCTACATCTGTTGGCCCCTTGAGCGGGTAGGCATCGCCCTGCGCTAGATCAATCGACCCGTCGTTCATCTGCTGTATCCGGAAGTATTGCAGCCCCACTTCGTCATCCAAATCAAATCGCACACCATCACCCGGAGGCGGCATCTTTAAAATCAGATTGCGAACAAAGGTATAAAGCCTCTCCAAATCGCTATCTTGATAGGGGATGACCTGCGACAGGAAAGAGTAGAGGTTGCGATAGGCGGTCAACTGGCCGCGAAACTCTTCGCGTTCCTGCTCGTCCCGCTCACCAAAACGCTGGACTACTGTATCCAGCACGGCATTCATCACCCGGTGATCGCTTGCAGAGTGATCGCGCTTACCGCGATACCAAACCTCTGCAAATGCGGTCACGTCATCCGATGTGAAGATAGCCCACTCCAGTAAACGATGCTGCAACTCCGATAGGCGCTGCGGGTCGGCATTCTCACCAACCGGTGTGGTTTCGTAATAGGGCTTGAAAGCCTGGTAGATGTCATCCTCTTCGTTAGCAAAATCGAGCACGAAGGTGCGCGACTTGCCTGGTGCAATGCGATTAAGCCGTGAGAGGGTCTGCACCGCTTGCACACCCGCCAACCGCTTGACTACATACATGGTCTGCAACAAGGGCTGATCGAAGCCGGTCTGATATTTCTCTGCGACCAACAACACCCGGTAATCGTCACGCTCGAAGGCCTCTGGGAGTTCGCTTTCGGCCAGCCCCTCGTTCATTGCTACTTCGGTGTAGGAAGAACCGGGGTCATCCGGATCTTCGACCGATCCTGAGAAGGCGACCAGTGAGCGTATGCCGGAATATCCCTGCTCCTCGATAAAGCAATCGAAGGCTAGCTTGTACTTTACCGCCGCCAAACGCGAGCCGGTGACCACCATCGCCTTAGCACGCCCACCCAGCTCGTGCATAACATGGAGGCGGAAATGCTCGACGATGACCGACACCACCTGCTCGATGTTGACCGGATGAAGCTCCAGATAGCGCGATAGGGCCTTTGCTGCCTTCTTACGCGGTACATCAGGGTCATCCTCAACCTGTTTGATCAAACCAAAGTAGCGTTTGTAAGTAGTGTAGTTCTGCAGCACGTCAATTATGAAGCCTTCCTCGATGGCCTGGCGCATACTGTATTCATGGAAAGGGGACTCGCCGGATAGACCGGGCTCGTCGAACAGGACCTTTGTCTTGAATTTGGGCGTCGCGGTGAAGGCGAAAAAGCTCAGGTTTGGCTGTCGGGCACGGCGCAGTGCATCACGCAGCACCGCTGCCCTGGCCTCATCCGACAGCTCACCATCCTCGTCTTCCGAAAGCTGCGCAGCGATGGCCGCTTCGATCCCATCCTTGTTAAGCATCCCTTTGAGCGCGGTTGCAGTTTCTCCACTCTGTGACGAATGCGCCTCGTCCACGATCACAGCAAAGCGCTTACCTGCGGTATCGATGGTCACACTACTGCCCTTCTTCTCAAGGGTTGACAGGGCATGGGAGATGAACGGAAATTTCTGAATGGTGGTAATAACGATGGGGGTGCCCTGAGACAATGCTCGGGCAAGCTGCTGGGTATCCTCGTCGATCTTCTCAACCACGCCAGTCTTGTGCTCGAACTGGTGGATTGTTGCCTGCAGCTGCTGATCGAGAACTCGCCGATAGGTGACCACAATGACTGAGTGAAACACCTTTTCATCCTGGGCATCGTGCAGACTCGCCAGCCGATGTGCGAGCCAGGCGATTGAGTTCGATTTACCGGAACCGGCCGAGTGCTGGATCAGATAGTTGCGGCCAGAACCATGCAGCTTGGTATGGGCGATCAGGGCACGCACTGCATCTAGCTGGTGATAGCGCGGGAAGATCATCGTCTCCCTGCGCACTGTGCGCACACCCTTTTCGGTCTTGATCTGCTTCTCCTTCACCTCCAGGTGCATGAAGCGTTGCAGGATCTCCAGCAGGCTATCGGCTTGCAGCACCTCGTCCCAGAGGTAGTGCGTCTTCCAATTATTCTCCACTGGGGGATTACCGGCCCCATGATGGTCACCCCGATTGAAGGGCAGGAAACGGGTCTCCTTACCCTTGAGGTGTGTAGTCATCCATACCTCATCCGGATCCACCGCAAAGTGAACCAGGGCCCGCTCCTTGAAGGCAAAGAGTCGATCTCGCCCATCCCGATCCACCTCGTACTGGTGCATCGCATCCGTTGCGCGTTGACCGGTGAGTGGATTCTTCAGCTCGGCTGTCACTACTGGGATGCCATTGACGGCCAGGGTGACATCGATGATGCAGCGTCGATGTGCGTTCTCACCTCGGCCACCAGGCTTTTTCATCACTGAGGTAAAGGCAAACTGTCGGGCTCCGGGCGACCCTTGCCGTCGCGGCATATCTCGGCCGATTGATCGCGTTCACCCAGGGCGGTGAAGATCGCCTTTTTGATCGTTGCGGGGATCTTGAAGCCAGCACCCTTTGCGGCTGCCAGCAAGTCAGCCTCGAAAACGGCCCGATCCATGTAACGTCCGTTACCTTCGAGCGTCGCTAACAGCGCACCGATGGCAGCTTGCTGCTCTTCGCCCGCCTCAATCTCACGTTCGGCTGCCGCGGCGTTCTTGCGTTTTTTCGAGCTCGCCAGATTAGAAAAAGCTTTCTGATCGTCGAGAGTTGCGCACCGCTCAGGGATCGCCTCGAAGTTCATCCGCAATGGACGCTCGACTGTGATCTTGAGGAAGCCAAATTCGCGGTTCTCGAAGATGCGGGAAATGACGCGGGTCTCGGTCTCACCATTTATCTTCACCTCGGCGGTCTCACCATCCCGATAGTTGCCGTAGATTCGGGTCAGGTCGTGAATCTGATCCTCTGAGATCTCATTTCGCTTGTTGTTGAGGCTCTTCTTCATTTTCTGGAAGAAGCGGGTGCCGTCGATGAGCTGCACCTTTCCGCGTCGCTCCGCTGGCTTGCGGTTGGACACCAGCCAGACATAAGTGAAGATTCCAGTGTTGTAAAAGAGCTGGTCAGGCAGCGCCACGATAGTGTCGAGCCAATCGTTCTCAATGACCCAGCGGCGGATGTTGGAGGGCCCGGAACCAGCATCGCCCGAGAAGAGCGGCGAGCCATTGAAGACGACGGCGATCCGCGAACCGGGCTGATCTTCGTCACCCTCGGCGTAAGGGTGCATCTTAGCGGTCATGTGTTGCAGGAACAGCAGCGAACCGTCGTTGATGGCGGGAAGTCCGGCACCGAAACGGGCAGCGAATCCCATGCTTTTGTGTTCGGTTTCGACCGTGGATTTCTGGTCCTTCCACTCGACGCCAAAGGGTGGATTGGCCATCAGGTAGTGGAAACGTTCGCCCTCGAAACCGTCGCTAGTTTTGCCGTCACCCAAAGTATTCCCCCAGAACGATGTTGGCGGTCTCTTCGTCCTTGATAAGCATGTCTGAGCAGCAGATTGCCCAGGACTCGTCGTTATACTCCTGGCCATAAAGGGCAAGCTCGGCGCGCTCGTTCTGGGAAATAATCAGCTTCTCGGATTCGGAGAGCATGCCGCCAGTGCCACAAGCTGGGTCGTAGATTGTGCGGAAGATACCGGGTTTGTAGACATCTTGTTCACCTGTGTAGATGAGGTTGGCCATCAGACGGATGACCTCACGCGGGGTAAAGTGATCTCCTGCCTCTTCGTTGGCCTGTTCGTTGAACCGCATGATCAGATGCTCGAACAAGTAGCCCATTTGCAGGTTGTCGATGCGATCAGGGTGAAGGTCGACGTCAGCCATCGCCTTGACGATAGTGAATAGCCGGTTACTTGCATCCAGCTTCTCGATCTGGTCAGCGAACTTGAAACGCTCGAAAATACTGCGTGCTGTTGGTGAGAAACCGTTGATATAGGCGACCAGATTTGGCGCTATGTTTTCGGCATCACCAAGCAGACGTGCAAAAGTATATGGGCTTGTATTGTAGAGTGGGTGCTTACGCGTTGGGTCGGCTGCCTTTCCTAACAAACGATCCTTCGCCGCCTCGGGCGTCTGCTTAGCTTCCAACTTTTCCAGTTGATCGAGAACGGCATCCTTATTGGGCTCCAAGACGCAATCAAGTCGGCGCAATACAACCATAGGCAGCATGACCAAGCGATACTGCGGCGGACGATAAGGACCTCGCAAGCGGTTGGCAATTTCCCAGATTTTTCCTTTTAGTTCTTCGTGTGCTTGTGTGTTCAATAGTGTTGATCTCTTAATACATATTTGTTACAGCATGGCCGACAGTTCTGGCGCATTGACGGATACACGAGGTAAACAGGCTTCTCCGAACGAGAAAATTCTGGCACTTGGAACGCGAAAACATGCTTAGCATCGACTCGGAGACAATGAGCGTCCAGTGCGATAGCACGACTTATTTTCTTCCCACTATGCAATACAGATAGAAAATCGCTTTGCACATCGTCAGGTGCTTCAACACCCGTTACGTTGAGTTTCCCGTGCAATTCGCTGACGCCGAAAACCAACCAGCCGCCCGACATGTTTTCGAAGAAAAACACCGTATTGTAGGCATCCTGTGGTACTCCGCGCTGCGCACACTTGCATTCGAAATCGTTCCATTCGATTCCGTTAAGCCCGGACAGAAATTCAATTTGGTTCATGCTGAAACCATGTGCTTGGTACCAGCATCTGATTTGGTATGAACGGATGGCACTAACATAAATTGTGAGTATGCCCGGTGACGAGGCACTCAAGCCGGACGTCTATCTGCCGGACTCCGCGTGGACGGCCCGTGGATATCGTCGCTACGCGACGAACGTGTGGGCTACCTGTGGACATGCAGGTGGGCGAAAGTCGGGAGCAAGTTAATGTGTGGATGCATTTCCACAGGTACCCCACACTTACCCACCGCCCGACCACACTGCGCCGGTCATAACTCTCTGCGGAGGCGAGCTTTAAACAATAATAATTTTTGAATAAAAAAACAAACCGATTAGTCAGTAGCTCGAAGACACAGTCCGCCAAGGCGGCACTAAGGTAGGCCCGAAGCGCGGTCACTATTTCGTGCGCTCCAAAAGCTGCCCAACCTCACAATCGAAGAGCTCACAGAGCTTTTCTATCGCATCTAGGTCCACGCGAGTAGCTGTTTCTTTATACAGCAGAGTCACTGTGTTCCGATTCAATCCAGTCTCCCGCGCCACGTCAGCAATTTTTAACTTTCGCTCGCCCATGAGCCGAGATAGATGACATCGGATCACCTGTCACTCCAAATGCTATTCAGCATCAAATTATTCACTCCAAAATGATATTATCGCTTGCAGAAAGACATTCTGAGCAGTAAAATGCTATGCAGGATAAAAAATCCTCACCTAAACGGAGATTATGATGCATAAAACGAAAAATGTGAATACAAACGCACGCTGCAATTACTTGACACTTGTTAGCAGCAATTCAAAGCCACTAGCTATCGAACAGCCTGAAAAGCTTACAGCTACATCGGGTGATTCGCGCGAAATCAGGTACCTCACTGTGGCAATGATGAATCGCCTTTGGATACCGCAAACGTCAACTATCGTCGGCTTGCTGGGTGTTGGAATGTCACAAGACAACTTCGACGAGCTGGCAAAGTGGATTGTAGTTCAATTACACACCAAATCTCAAGACAGCTCATCTTCTGATCTGCATCATCTGGAAAGTAATTTTAGAAGGGCTATCGATAGTCATCCCGAGTTTTAAATACGACCAACATGAAACCCATATCCCCCACCAACATCGTCTTGCTGCCGCGCCTGTTGCGGCTGCGGGACGCACCTACCTACCTCGGCATGGATCGTAATCGTTTCAGTGTTGAGGTAAGACCCGAGCTCACTGAAATCCCAATCGGTGAACAGGGCATTGCCTTCGATCGTTTCGAACTCGATGCATGGATTGACGACTACATTGCACAACACGGACGGTACGCTCGTTCAAACGGAGCAGAACAGTGGCAAGAAAGAAAACGCCAGGCCTCATCAAACGGGCAGGCATATGGCATATCGACAAACACATCAACGGCAGGCGAGTTTGCACAAGCACTGGAACAGATAAACTTGAAGAAGCAGAACGGTTCGTAGCACGATTAACTGAGGAAGCACGGCAAGCCTCTGTCTATGGCGTTAGGCCTTCGCGCACTTTCGAGCAAGCGGCTGCCAAGTTCGTTATGGAGAATCAGCACAAGCGAAGTTTGCACAGCGATATCGGGCGTTTGAAGTTATTGATGCCATGGATCGGGGATATCGCAATTGATAAAATGCACACTGGCAGCCTGCAACCTTGGATAGACCATAGACGTAAGCAGGGGATCGCAATTGGAACGATCAATCACGGGCTAAAGGTTGTCCGGCGAATACTTAATCTAGCAAGCACTGAGTGGATCGATGAATTCGGAATGACATGGCTACAGTCTGCACCTCGAATTAAATTGCTAAGCGATACCAATAAAAGAAAGCCCTACCCACTTAGCTGGAAAGAACAGGCAGTGCTGTTTGAAGCACTACCAGACCATCTTACTGATATGGTCTTGTTTGCTGCGAATACTGGCTGCAGAGATAGTGAAGTTTGCAACTTGCAGTGGGGTTGGAAGGTAGATGTCCCACAACTTGAAACTGCTGTGTTTATCATTCCTGGCGAACAAGTAAAGAATGGTGACGACCGACTTGTTGTACTGAATAAAACGGCCTTTGATATTGTGAAACAACAGACTGGAAAACACCACACCCATGTTTTCACATTTCATGGCAAGCCAATCACTCGCATGCTAAACACAGCATGGTTACGAGCAAGAAAATCAGTTGGTCTGCACCAAGTTCGAGTTCATGATCTTAAACATAATCCCGAGAACCGGATTATTCCGAGAGGTGTCATGTTGTTGGGGGACCTCTCGCAGAATGACATGTTTTTCTCGGCATAATCAGAGGCTCTGAAGGAACGCTAATACCGCGTCGTCAGGTTGATACCGTGTCGGTGACACTGTAGATGAGCTTGTCGCAGATAAAGCCTTTTCCTTAAGCTGGACGTCTGCATGCAAATACATGTATGTGGTTTCTTCCGATTCATGGCCGAGCCAGAGAGCAATAACAGAGCGGTCGACACCTGCTTGAAGCAACATCATTGCCGAGGTGTGTCTAAGCGTATGGAGAGTTACGCGTTTGGCTTGTAACGACTGACAGCTAATCCGGGCGGTGGTCAAATGCTTAGCTAACCGATACGCAAGTCCATCGAGGCTGAAAGCCGTGCCGCGAGCACTTGGAAACAGTGGATCTTTGCCCGATCCTTGCTGCTCTCGTAACCAGCTTTTCAACGCTTTAACCGTGTCCTTGCGTAATGGCGTACATCGTTCCTTGCGGCCTTTACCTTCACAGTGCACGTGAGCACCAGCACCCAATACGATGTCTTCACAGCACAATCCTGCAAGCTCTGACGCACGCAGCCCTGACTGAGAAGCAACCAACAGCAATGTGTAGTCTCGACGACCATCCCATGTATCCAGATCTGGCGCTTCAAGCAAACAGTTCACTTCTGGCGATGTTAGATATGTCACAGGGCGTCGGGTATACCGTTTTGAGGGCATGGCCAGCACACGCTGAGCCACGGCGGCATATTGAGGCTCTTGCCACATGACATAGCAAATAAAGAATGTATCGCAGCCAAACGTACATTACGACTACGCGCGCTGTTATGACGCTTTTTCTCAATATGCGTCAGGAAATCACCAACAAGGAGCGCATCCAGATCCTCCACTTTCACGGTTGAAGGGGTTTTCTTCAAGTTGGCTTGTACATACTGCAGCAGCAAACGAAAAGTGTCCCGGTAACTGGCAATGGTATTAGGGCTAGCCCGAATGGCACTTACTTAAGCGGCTAGCTTAGATCCGAGCCCGTGTTTGATGACATCCCGGCGCGCCTCTTGCCGCGGCTTTTTCAACCATTGATACGGTTTTGGCCGTCGCTTCTTTAGTCGTGGCTCAATTCTACCCCGTCGATTACCTACACGCTTTTGTGCTATCGCTTTTAACATACCCATCAGGGAATCTTGACTATCTACCTGTGCATGCCGACCCCATGCGAGCCATAACTGTAGTGCATGTTTGAAGCTCAACTCGTTCGGCAAACAACCAGCATGCGCCGCTGACTGCGCCATTAGAGTACGGATCAAGTTGTAGGCCAACAGGTAGATCCAGATTTCCTTGGCGATCATCTCCGGTGTATTGCAGCTCAGCACATCCATTCCCAATGTCGTTTTAATATGCCGGAAGTTCAGTTCCACGTGCCATCGTTGCTGGTACAGCGCCTTTAGATCCGCCTTTTTGTACCGCTTCGCACAGCACAATGTCGTGACCAGTATTTTCCCTTTCTCACCCTTACCGTTGCTTACACGCAGCTCTCTGACACGCAAATTTGCAGGTGCTGCATCGTAGTCGCTTTGACTGAGCCAATCAGGTTTCACTTTCGGTTTGGTGTAAGTGATCAAGTGATCACGAGGACCCAATGATTCACCTTTGCGAAAATCTGTGCGCCTTTTTCGCCCACCCATTTGCTCACACAGACAGTCAATTCCCTTAGATTGCAATGCCCACAGAAGAAAGAAGCTGGGAAAGAAAGCGTCACCGAGCAAAACATCCTCTTTATTCAGATTATCCAACAACTTGCGCAGCAAACCCTGTTCACTACTGCCCTTACCCTCGCAAGGCCCGAAGGCGACATCGATGACAGCACCACCGCTCAGATTCAGAAGCCCAACCAGCCTGCACAACGGAAACCCAGCACCCGGCTGCTGCGTGTTGGGTTGTGGATAAACGCTCTGGTTCTGCTCGGTATCAGGCATGGACAGTGTGGTGCCGTCTACCATCATGACATCCCGTCCCTTCCATTTCCATTGCGCGGGAAGTCGCTCCGTGAGTTGCTTGCCACTGTGACGAACCAATCCTTTGATCACTTCGATCGGTAATCGCTTTCGAGCGCGACAATACGCTCCGGTATTGGTGCTGACTTGGCTCAGTCCAGCGCCTTGTCGGCTCATAAACCACTCATTTACTGCGCTCTGACAGGAACGATCGGCATTGAGCGCCTGAGACAGGAACATCGACAAAGTGTCGGTTGGTGTGTAAACCCGTTCCCGATACTCTGGTAACAACGATTCCAGCTTATCGAACATGCCTTCGTCGGTCAGTGCATTGAAAAACAAAGTGCTATCGGCTTGATTGCGCATCTTGCTAACAGATTGACGTTGCCGTAATTGAGATCGTCCGCTACAGTCACTCATGGTTGGTACTCGGCTGCTATGGGTTGGACTAGATACTCAAAGCGTAGTAGCCGAGCCAGCCTTTTTCTTACATAATCAAATGCTTGTACCTAAAGTAAGTGCCATTCGATTCAGCACCTACTTTCTATCAGTATCGTTAGTGATGCCTGACAGCTAACCAGCTCCACAACCATTCAGTTCAACTACTGCATAAAATTAGAAGTTGCAGAATTCGTGAGCGTATCAATGGAGCAGGGTAGGGCCTGGGCCTTCGAAGGGTTATACTAAAACCGTCCACTACGTATCAGAGCCGAGTTTTACACAATGTCCTCGCGAGCCTACCCCGCTATATCGTTCCATGAGCTTAGCTACCTTGATCGCACCCAGCGTGATCAGCTACTGAGTAGAGCTGAAGATGATCTGGATGAATTCATAGCGGGCGTCAAACCTATCATTCAGGCTGTTCTGGATGATGGTGATGAGGCGGTTGCCCGTTTCGGACAAAAATTCGATGGTGCAAGCTCTCTACAGGCCAACGCGCTTGCAGCAACTCGCACCGATATCGATAAGGCCTTTGATCAGGTGGACAAGGCCATGATCGAGACGCTTGAGTATTCGGCTGACAACATTCGCCGTTTTCATGAAGCACAGCGCCCTCCGGAAATGTGGATGAAAGAAATACGGCCAGGTGTTCTCGTGGGTGAGCGGGCAACCCCCATAGACTCGGTTGCCTGTTATTCTCCTCGTGGTAAAGGCTCTTTTCCGTCGGTCACGCTAATGACAGCAATACCCGCGGCGGTGGCTGGTGTGCCTAATCCGGTAATTCTTACGCCGCCAGGCCCTGATGGGCAAGTTGATCCCGCCACGCTGGTTGCGGCAAGGCTTGCAGGTGTAGAGCAAGTTTTTAAAGCGGGGGGCGCTCAGGCAGTGGCCGCTGTTGCCTATGGCACCGCCACCATACCTCGTTGCTTTAAAATTGTCGGACCTGGAAATCCATGGTTGGTGGCTGCCAAGAGGCAACTCGCCGGCAGAATCGACCCGGGCATTCCTGCAGGTCCCAGCGAGACTATTCTCCTTGCGGATGAAACAGCTAACCCGTTGCTTGCAGCGTTGGATATGACGATTGAATCTGAGCATGGTAACGACAGTAGCGCGTTCCTGGTGACGTGGGATCGCGCGCTCGCAGAAGCTGTCATTAAGGCTATTCCGCAATATTGGGATCAACAAAGTGACAAGTTGGCAGGGTATTCATCGACTGTTCTGAGTGGTCAGCGTGGCGGTGTAGTGCTGGCAGAATCTGCACAAGCGGCCTATGAATTTATTAACGACTATGCGCCTGAGCATTGTCAGGTGATGTCGAAGCATCCCTACGAACATCTTTCCCACATCCGTAATGCCAGTGAAATTCTGCTGGGTGAGAACGCTGCAGGCTCAATAGCGAATTACATGATGGGTCCTAATTGCGTGTTGCCAACCTCAGGTGCTGCACGCACACATTCCCCGCTGGGCGTGCATGATTTCATCAAGACTTGCTCAGTGGGTCATATGACGGCAAGCGGTTATGGTGAAATGGCACCACATACTCACCGCTTTGCAACTTACGAAGGCTTTGACGGTCATGCTAATGCGGTATCAGCTCTGAGGGATGAGGCCATGAAAACTTGATGTAGGGAAACAAAGCATTAGCGCAATTACACTGATAATAAGATCGGTTTGTAGCGACTCTCGTAAAACCGGATAACGATTGCTCCGGTTTGCTCCGATAGACGTCACGCCGCGCGTCAGACGCACACGTACCGGTTTACCTCGCGCCTCAATTTCGTCCATAATACAAACTATGAAATCCCTGTTACTCGTCGCCCACGGCAGTCGCCGAACCGAATCCAATGAGGAAATAGCCGCACTGACGAGGCGTCTGGCGGCCAAAGCAAAAAAGGACTTTGGCGCTATTGAGTTCGCTTTCCTTGAATTGGCGGAACCGCTTATTCCAGATGGCATTCAACGTTGTATAGATAAAGGTGCCACAAGCGTAAGCGTGGTGCCGTATTTTCTGGCGCGTGGCACGCATGTGGCTGACGATATTCCTGAGCAAGTGGCTATTAAGCAGAAAGAATATCCAGAGATGGATATTCACATCACTGACTATCTGGGTACCTCGGATGAGTTGGTTGATGTATTGATCAAGCTGGCGCGTTAGTCAGATTCATCGGCCGAAGCAAATGCCTGCACTCATTGATGAAATCGAGACTGACCACGAAGGCTATCTCATGAGCCAGGCGGACTGGTCAATTGCTCTGGCGACAGAAATGGCAGCCGTTGATGGCATTGAGCTCTCGGAGGCGCATTGGGAGGTCATCACTTTCTTGCAAGAATACTTTGAAAGCTATGAAATAGCACCGGCTATTCGTATCCTGACCAAGCAGATCGGAAAACGCTTTGGCAAGGAGAAAGGTAACAGTAAATATTTATACCAACTGTTTCCTAAAGGCCCTGCCAAGCAAGCCTGCCGATATGCTGGACTACCCAAGCCTACGGGTTGTGTTTGATATCGCGCTAGGTGTTGCTTACACGCTAGCATTGCTGTGGTTAGTCTGTGGCACAGTATTTAGAACGACAATCTGGCTAAGATCACGCTCCCGATTTTTAATACCACTGGCCCCGGCTCCTGTTAGCCATGCTGGTGTGGCTGGGCGTCTGGCATTGGAGTTGTTCACGTTCCGGTCTCTGGCACGAGCCAGTAAAACGACATGGCTTGCAAGCCTTGCGTTTCACTATGGGCTGCTGTGGTTGCTTTTTGTGCACCTTCGTTTTGTATTTGAGGTGTTGCCACTTTTTCTTGTGCCTTTTATTCAGTTCAGCGGCCTTGCTAGTCTGTGTTTTATGCTTGGTTTGAGTGTGTTGTTGCTAAGACGTTTGCTGGTGGATAGAATTCGCTATATATCTTCACCTAGCGACTACCTTCATCTATTGCTGCTACTGGCAATCGGGCTCTCTGGTACGTTGTTAAAGCGTGTCTGGCCGAGCAGTCTTACGGAGGTTGGCGAGTTTTTGCGAGGTGTTTTTACGCTTGGCTGGGCACCCTTGCCCGATCATGCCGGTTTGCTGTTACATCTATTGCTGGTACTAGTGCTAATGCTGATTTTTCCCATTAGCAAACTGGTTCATGGTGTAGGGGTAGTCTTCAGCCCTACGTTTAATCAGCGTGATCTTGGATGAGCAACATGCCTGTCAGTAATAAAACAGTAGTAGGGCGTTATCGGATTATTCCCATCATTCAGGATGGCGCCATGTCTGATGCGCACACTGCTCAAGCCACTCCACCAGTGCAACTAGCCAATGGTCTTCCAGGTAGCCTTGTAGCCGACTGGCACGACAAGGCCATCTCTCGATTGGGTGAACTGTTGCAAGAGCGACGCGGGTTACAGGTATTCATGGATACCTGTACCAAGTGTGGGGCGTGTACCGATAAGTGTCATTACTTTCTCGGAACTGCTGATCCCAAAAATATGCCCGTTGCCAGGCAAGACTTATTACGTTCGGTGTATCGGCGCTACTTTACCTTTGCTGGCAAGTATTTTCCGACCTTGGTTGGTGCACGGGATTTGGACAAGGCTATGCTCGAAGACTGGTATCGATACTTTCACCAGTGTTCCGAATGTCGTCGTTGCACAGTGTTTTGTCCCAAGGGCATTGATACCAGCGAGGTTACTATGGCCGGGCGAGAGATATTGGCTTGTATTGGTATTGGTCAGCACTACTCGCAAGAGATTATCTCCAAGGTAAATACCGTAGGCAATAACCTGGGTATGAAAAAACCTGCATTGGCCAATGTGCTTGAGTCTTTGGAAGAAGACATCGCCGAGGACACCGGCCTTGTAATCAGGCTACCGCTGGATGATGATGGCGCTGATATGCTGGTGGTAACACCTTCCGCTGATTTTTTTGCAGAACCACACGTAGATGGATTGATCGGCATGGTAAAGGTGCTTCATGCTTCGGGTATTCGCTGGACGTTCAGTTCCACGGCATCCGAGGCTGCCAATTTCGCTTTATTTACAGGTCAGCACGATCAGATGCAGCTCATCGCTCAACGCATCAGCCTGGCGGCGCAGCAGCTGGGTGTAAAAAGAATTGTCATGGGTGAATGTGGTCACGCCTGGCGAGTGGCGTATGGCTTTCTTGACACTCTGGTGGGGGGCTTGGATTACCTTGATCCCGCACATCCACGCCCTGAGCACATATGTGAGCTCAGCCATCAACTCCTGCAAGCAGGCTTGATAACGCTGGACTCTGAGCGTAATGCAGGCAAGGTCGTAACATTCCACGACTCATGCAACGTTGCCCGAGGCTCCGGGATGGGTGGCGTAAAAGGTGGGCAGTTTACAATTCCCAGGGCATTACTCAAAGCCTGTGTACCACAACTGGTCGACATGAGTAAAGATACAACACATCAGAAAACATTCTGCTGCGGTGGCGGTGGCGGCTTGCTAACAGATGACTTGATGGATGTGCGGATTAAAGGCGCCTTGCCTCGTGCACAGGCTTTGCAAGCAGTGGTTGACGCCCATAAGGTTACCCATCTTGTGGCGATTTGCGCCATTTGTAAAACTCAGCTATCGCAGGTCCTGCCTCACCATGATCTGGGTGAGATACAGATAACCAGCCTGCACCAATTGCTCGGTGATGCACTCGTACTATGAAGCCACCCATTGCCAGACGCCAAGCCCACAAGCGTACGCTGCATGGTGAAACCTGGACTGATCACTATCACTGGTTACGTGCTGACAACTGGCAAGACTGCGTTGATAACCCTGCTGCATTGCCTGAAGATATCAGCAGCTACCTGCAGGCGGAAAATACGTGGTTCGAGCATTCCATGGCGGACACGGTAGATTTGCAGACAAAGCTGGTTGCTCAGATGCGTGGCAGGATCAAGGATGTCGACCAGTCATTACCAGATGAGGATAGCGACTGGAGTTATGTGGAGCGCTATGAAAAAGGTGACGAGTATCCCGTGTATATTCGTTATCCCCGCGGTAGTAAGCCAGATAAAGACACTTTGGAGTTGCTTATCAATTTCAATGTGGAAGCAGCCTCGCACCAATACTTTGATCAGGGCGACGTGGAGTACAGCCCCGCGCATACTCATCTGGCATGGAGTGCTGATACCAATGGTTCGGAACGTTATCGGGCACATATCCGCAATTTGGCTACCGGGCTGGACGAGGATGTGATCGATGATGTCTACGACATCAGTTGGGGGGATGCTAATCATCTGTTCTATACACGTGTTGATGCAGATTATCGGCCCAGCCGTGTGTATCGGCATCGCCTTGGTACATCCAGTGATCAGGATGTACTTGTGTTTGAAGAGGCGGACAAACGATTTTTCTGCTCGGTCTGGACCAGCTTATCCGGGCGCTACGTGTTTATAGGTTCAGATACAGATGATCAAAGCGAAGTCTGGTACATCGAGACTGCTGACATAACAGGCACAGTTGCTGTCATCGAGCCACGTGCTGATGACATTGAGTATAGCGTTGAGCATCAGGGTGATCGTTTTCTTATACTCACCAATACCGACGGTGCAAAGGACTTTAAAATTGTCACCACATCATGCAGCGCACCAGGCCGTGAGAACTGGACGGATTGGTTGCCCGCTCGTTCGGGCATCATGGTGCTCGATCTGTATGCCTACAAGAACTGGACAATGTGGCTAGAGCGTGAAAATGCCTTGCCACGTATCTGTTACTGCCATGTTTCCGAGACGGTTGATAAGTTCAGGACAATCCATTTCGAGCAGCAGGCCTACGCACTAAGTCTTGATCCATTGCCAGAGTTTGATCAATCGGTTTTTCGGTTTGGCTATGAGTCTCCCTCCACTCCGACTCAGACCTTCGCGTTTTCGATGAAAGACGAGTCACGGGTTTTATTGAAAGAGGATGTATTGCCCAGCGGACACAATAGCGACAACTATGTAGTACGACGACTATCTGCATTGACAGAGGATGGTGAGCAGGTTCCGATAACGGTGTTTCATCATAAGGATACGGCTATCGATGGCTCCGCTCCTTGTCTGTTAACAGCTTACGGTGCTTATGGCTCGTCAATCCCTGCCGATTTTTCCAGCAACTGTCTGTCATTGGTCGATCGTGGTTTTGTCTACGTGATTGCACACGTGCGCGGTGGCCAGGAGAAGGGCCGTGCCTGGTACGATGCAGCGCGAGGTGCTGGTAAACACAATACGTTTGATGATGTCGTGGCTGTTGCACAGCATCTCGTTAAAGAGGCCTACACGGGCGTTGGCAACATTATACTTTCAGGTGGCTCCGCTGGCGGTCTAATGGTGGGCACTGTGCTCAATCAGTGCGAAGATCTCTGGGCGGGCGTGATTGCAGATGTACCGTTTGTCGATGCATTGAACACCCTGATTGACGAGACCTTGCCATTGACACCCGGCGAATGGTCGCAATGGGGTAATCCGCTGGATAACCGTGAGGCTTTCGACGTTATCCGTCAGTATTCTCCTTACGACAATGTACAAGCCAGAGCGTACCCACCCATGTTGGTAACTGCTGGTGTCTCTGATCCGCGAGTGACGTATTGGGAGCCTGCTAAATGGGTGGCACAACATCGGCATATGCGAAATGATGAATCGATACTTGTGTTTAAAATCAATATGAGTTCTGGGCATTTTGGTACCTCAGGGCGTTATGCATCATTGCAGGATGAAGCGATAGAGTATGCCTTTGCGCTGAAAGTGCTTGGGTTGCACCGGTAAGCGGTCTATTTACGGGTTGCGGTCTCTTGTATGCAAACCCACCCATCGACTACCTCAACAGGGTGTGTTGACAAGTCAGTATCAGCAGGTTCATCAAGAACTTTGCCAGTACGAATATCGAATTCGGAACCGTGCAAGGGGCATCGGAGTCGGTGTTCGCACAACACACCCAATGATAGTGATACGTCCTCGTGGGTGCATGTGTCATCTACCGCATAGACAGCGTCTTGAACGCGGCATAAAAGAAAAGGTTTGCCTTGATGGACGATCCGTTTGATTTTTCCGCTGAGTAATTCGTCCAGAGGTAGAAGCTTTGCAGAACTCATTCGTATTTCCTCGTTAATGCGCGAGTCGCGTCCATCGTTTTCTTTGGCTTGAATGCCGCACAGCCACTATTATCATTACCGGCGAGCTTCAAACCACGATAATTTGTCACGCAAGCCGACAACCGCTCCAACGATGATAAGTGTGGGCGGTTTGATGCTGATCTCATCTACCCTGCTTGGTAAACACTTCAGAGTGCCAGTGACAACCTGCTGATCGGTGCGTGTCCCTTGCGCAATGAGGGCAATACGATGATTCTCTGGTAGACCATGTTCTATTAATTTCTGGCAGATTACGGGTAGTCCAAGCAATCCCATATAGATAACGACAGTCTGATTGGGGCGAGCCAGCGCCTGCCAATCCAGATCGACGGTGCCATCTTTCAAATGCCCGGTAACGAACACACAGGCCTGTGCATAGTCGCGATGTGTCAGCGGTATACCTGCATAACTGGCGCAGCCGGTGGCCGCCGTAATACCCGGTACTATCTGGAAGTCGACCCCTTCGGCAGCCAGTGTTTCAATCTCCTCACCACCACGGCCAAACATGAACGGATCTCCGCCCTTTAGCCTGAGCACACGTTTACCCTGTAGTGCCAGCGCGGTAAGTTGGGCATTAATGGATTCCTGCGGAACCGCGTGATCGTGACGCTGCTTACCAACATAGATACGTTGGGCTGATTTGCTCACCAGCGCCATAATGGCATCAGATACCAGACGATCATAGAGTACAACATCGCATTGTTGCATCAAGCGCAATGCCCGAAAACTCAAAAGGTCAGGGTCGCCAGGACCAGCTCCTACCAGATAGACCTCGCCTTCTGTTTTTTCGGCGTTGTGTTCCAGTAAGGCTGACTCCATTGCTGTATCGGCGTTGTTAGTGCGGCCCTGGAGTATGAGTTCGCCCACCCGTCCGCTAAGAAGTCGTTCCCAGAATCGCCGCCTCTGCTGCCAGTCGGGAATATGGCTTGCAATACGATCTTTATAACGACTGGCAAGCTGTCCCAGTTCGCTGTAGGTTTGAGGCAGGAAGGCATCTATACGTGCGGTTAGCAGGCGAGCCAGAACGGGGGAGGCGCCTGTACTGGATACCGCGACCAAAAGTGGTTTTCGATTGATGAGTGAAGGGACGAGAAAGCTGCTGGCCGCAGGTGTATTGGCAACATTCACAAAACAGCCCGCCTTATGCGCAAGCTCGGCTACGGCTCTGTTTTCTTTTTGATCATTGCTGGCCGCAAACACCAGAGCGACATCATTAAAATCCATACTCTCTGGTCGACCGGCGTAATGCACGTAACCATGCTGTTGGCAAAGCGCTGCAAGCGGCTGTTCAAGTCTGTCGGCCACAATACTTATGCTGGCGCCAGAGTCAATAAGCCGGCGCACTTTGCGTGTCGCAATGCTACTGCCGCCAATAATTAGAATTTTGCGCCCACTCAAATCCAGAAAAACCGGGTAGGACTGATCATGGATTTGTGTAGATTTCATTGGCTTGCCGCTGATATGTGCGTTTACGATACTCTATGCCAGACGCTGCATGCGCACACCTGCAATGTCTGTAGCGCCACAAGTTTAAGCCATTGACCCGGCCAGCAAAACCTGATGACTATGAACCAAAAAGAATTCATGCGCGATGTGTTGCAACGTATCGCCACGGGCCCGACGCTGAGTAAGGATCTGCCGCGTGAGGATGCCCAGCGAGCCATGCGCATCATTCTCGATGGCCAGGCCGATGAGATACAAGCTGGCATCTTTCTTATAGCACTGCGCATGAAAAGAGAAACCGATGAAGAACTGGCAGGTATTCTTCACGCGATTAACAACGGTGTAAGGCAAATACCGCTGGATGTTGACCATCTCGTGAGTCTGGTAGATCCCTATGATGGGTACCTGCGAGGTGCGCCTGCCGCCCCCTTTCTGCCCGCTGTTCTGGCCGCCTGTGGTGTGTATACACTAAGTCACGGTGTATCCTCCATGGGGCCCAAATTCGGGGCTAGTCACCAGCAGGTGTTGCGCGCGGCAGGGCTTGTTCTACCGCAGACTCTAGAGCAGGCAGCGGCTGCGCTTGAATCGGCGAAATGCGGCTGGGCCTATACCTCGCAGTCAGTGCTCGCTCCAGAGCTGGCAGCCCTTGCGCCACTGCGTACACGCATCGTCAAGCGGCCGTGTCTGACAACCATCGAGGTCGCCATCAATGCCTTCATTCCCAGGCTGGGTTCGCATCTGGTCACTGGCTTCGTGCACAAACCCTATCCGCCCATCTACGCCAGGCTTGCGCATGAGGGTGGGTTCAATAGTTCGATTCTGGTGCGCGGAGTGGAGGGGGGTGTCGTGCCCTCACTCACTCAGGAATCGCGATACTTTTCCAGTGAAGATGGTCAATCGCTAACGCAGACAGATCTTGATCCAAAGGCGCTTGGCATACAGTGCGAGGAGCGGGCTGTGCCCTTGCCTGAGCACCTGAGCAACGATTCGGTCCGTTCAGTAAAATCGCCAGACAATCCATTTGCTGAAGACTTGTCAAAGCATGCCGCCGCAATGGGGCTGGCAGCTCTTGAAGGTAAGGCCGGCTATACCCGGGACTCGCTGATGTATTGCGCTGCGCTTGTTCTGCACGCCCGAGGTGCCGCGGCAACTTTGTCTATAGCGGCCGAGCAGGTGCGCTCGGTACTCGATGACGGGTCGGCGTACTCTCGATTTGGCGCTGTCAGTCAGTTTGGCTCGTCGGAATAACTCATTGCCAGTGATTTGGCCAGGCGGGCCGCCAGGGTTGCGTTGTTTGCGATTAAAGCCTGATTGGTGATAAGGCTTGCACCATCGCTAAGTTCCACAATGCGTCCGAGCAGCCAGGGCGTAACCTGCTTGCCTGCGATACCTTGCATGGCGGCCTCGGCAACTGCCTGTTGAATGATCCCCTGCATTTTTTCACGAGGTATTTCGTGCTCCGCTGGAACGGGATTGCCGATGAGAATTCCACCTTCAATATTCATGGATGTGCGGGCTTGTATAAATCTGACAATGTCGTCGATTGTATCGACACGCAGCGAGGCAGCCTGATCACTGTCACGAGACCAGAATGCCGGGAAACTTGCCTGCCCGAAGGTGAGCACGGGTACGCCCAGAGTTTCAAGCACCTCGAGAGTTTTGGGGATATCAAGAATGGCTTTGGCACCTGCGCAGATGACACTCACGGATGTTCTGGAGAGTTCCTGCAGATCTGCAGAAATATCAAAACTGAGTTCAGCGCCTTTATGCACACCACCAATTCCACCTGTGGCAAATACCTCAATGCCTGCCATCTTCGCAAGAATCATTGTTGCTGCAACCGTTGTGGATCCGTCTACACCTTGCGCCACGGCCATGGCAAGGTCTGCTCGTGATAGCTTCATGGCGTTATCTGTACGCGCCAGTTGCTCAATGATCTCCTCTGAAAGGCCGATAGTGGGCACCCCCTTAACAATCGCGATAGTGGCTGGAATAGCGCCGTTGTCACGGACGGCCTGCTCGACGTTAAGGGCAGTATCACGATTGGCAGGATAAGGCATGCCATGCGTAATTATTGTGCTCTCAAGCGCAACGACTCCTTGTCCGCCGGACAGTGCAGCCTGTACCTCAGGGCTGATTGAGAGAGCTGGATGTGACATTGTGTATTATCTGACAGTATTTGGTGGTGTTAGTATAATTGCTTACAGTGTAATATCCTTGCCGTAAAAAGTAGATAGTTACATACGTATCAAAAGATTGGCATAAGAAATTCATATCTGATCTCTGCACAGCGGCGCAGCAAGGGAGGCGGGCAAGGCGTTTGCAGGCACAAGGCTAATTCAGGCCCAAAAGCGAGAATAGATTTTTAGTGATTATCAGGCCTACGCGGTGCCGTTTATATCAAGGGAATGCAAAAATTGTTTAATACAGCTCAGGGAAGCACATTGAGCGGGCCACTGGATTGATGGATATGCTTCCTGATTCCGAATGGATATCGGTTGTAGACTCTATCCGTTCCCACAGCCTGAAATCCCCAGAGCATTGTGCAGTTCAACAAGACGGGGTGTCGATAAGCTATGCGCGCCTTGATGTGCTTAGTGACAACTTTGCACGTTCAATACTGGCCGCAGGTATCAGTGAGGGCCAGAGTGTAGCCCTTTTTTGTGAGCGCAGTGTCCAGGTTGTCGTTGCCATGCTGGGGTGTTTGAAAAGTGGTGTGCCCTTTGTACCCATTGATACAGCGTTCCCGGATGAGCGAATTCAATACATGCTGGATGATGCTTCGGTCGCATTGATCCTTACGGATGCAAATACGCAGGCCAGAGCTGTGAATCTAAGCGCCGCAAGTCCCATAAAGCTTCGTCAACTGGAGGCGCCGTTCGATGAACCGGCATCCTGCGACACGTCGATTCCGGCAACGCCTTCTCACAGGCGCGCTTATATCATGTACACATCTGGCTCTACTGGCAGGCCCAAAGGGGTGCCAATCTCTCACGGCGCATTGAATTGTTATTGTCGGGCTGATGCTCAGGTGTATCAGTTAACCGACAGCGACAGAACCTTGCAGTTTGCTACATTGAGTTTCGATATTTCGATTGAAGAGATTTTCCCGCCTTTGTGCTGCGGAGGCACCGTAGTGTTACGTCCCTCACTGCGTGGTGATGCCCAGATAGAACTCAGTGACATTATTCAGCGGTTCTCTATAACCGCCATTCATCTTGCCACCGGCTACTGGCACGAGTGGGTAGATCTTATGGCAGCGACAGAAAACTGCGTACCTGCCAGCCTTCGCCTGATGGTGGTAACTGGCGAGAAAGTGTCCCCCGAGCACCATACCCGCTGGCAAACATTGTGTCAGCATCCTGTGCTTTGGGCAAATGCTTACGGGCCTACAGAGGCCACTGTATCGGCCACGGTTTTCATACCACCCAGTGGGTGGCGTGGCAAGGCCTTACCTATAGGCAAAGCCTTACCTGGCTACCAGACCTATATTCTGGATGAGCAGCAGCAACCTGTAAAAGAGTCACAGACCGGAGAGCTCTACATCGGTGGTATGGCGCTGGCTGAGGGTTATCTGAACCGACCAGATCTTACCGCCTCAGCCTTTATTCCTGATCCGTTCAGCGAGCAACAGGTGATCAACGCAGATGCCAGGAGCACTATTTACGCTAGCCCGCGTCTTTATCGTACCGGTGACCTGGCACGTTGGCTGGAGAACGACATCATTGAGTATGCTGGTCGAATAGACCATCAGTTGAAGGTAGGTAGCTATCGAATAGAGCCAGGTGAAATAGAAAACGCGATAAATGAGTTTGATGGAGTTTTCGAGTCAGTAGTGGATACCGTTGCTGGTGAGGCAGGGCGCAAGCAGTTGTTGGCCTACGTAGCGATTGCCGAAAGCGCAGAACATCCTTCTCAAATTTCATTCAAAATCAAGCAGAGTCTGGAGCGTAGCCTGCCCGTCTATATGATCCCGTCATACTACGTCTTGATGGAGAAATTACCCAAAACGCTCAATGGCAAGATTGATCGCAAGGCCTTGCCGATTTCCACTACAGCTGTATTAGCCAGGAAGTCCGATCTGACCATGGCAAGCACAGATACCGAAAAAGCTCTGTGTGATATCTGGCAGGAAGTTCTGGGTATCGACTCGGTAGGAATCCACGATAGTTTCCTGTCACTCGGTGGTGATTCACTCATGGCAATCAAGGCGATCTCACGTGTTCAGCAAGATATGCAATTTTCGATCTCCACCCGTGACTTCTTTTTTCTGGATACCATTGCATTGCTTGCAGCGCATATGGAGGGGCGGCAGGTCCCACGCCTGGTTCCACCGGTAGATACATTCTTTATCAACGCCAATCAACGACAGACGTATTCTGTACTGCAATCGCCAGCACCCACTAACAATAACGGCATAGGTATACTTATCGTGCCATCACTAGGCAATGAGCAGAGGCGTTGTCAGCGACCATTTCGTAGCATGATGCATACCCTGGCTCGCGATGGATACCATCTACTGCGATTCGATTGGCAAGGCACTGCTAACTCAAGTGGTTGCACCAGTGAGCTACGCGATGTAGCTGCGTGGCTGGATGATCTGCAGGAAGCCGCTCATAGATTAAGTCAATCGGTAGATCAGATACATCTGGTGAGTGTCAGGGTCGGCGCGCTGTTAAGCTCCCTGCATCCGTTAGACGAGCTACCGATAGCCGCCGCTTACCATTGGGATCCGGTTTTTGACGGTGGTCAATGGCTGGATGATATGCATCAATTGCAGCGTGGGGTCTGTGCCGACACTTTTCGGTTTCTATTCAAACGAAAACAGCGCGTAACATCGCTGCACGAATTTGCCGGACTTACGCTCCATCCCGAGTTGCACCAGGCTATACAGGCTCTTGATTTACACAACATTCTGAAGGCAAGCACATCAGATTACCCTATACATCTTTTGCTTTCGGATGAGGTGGACAAGTTACCTCAACTGCCTTCAAGAGTCAGCGTACATGCTGGCTGTGATTACAACGATTGGAAAGATCCTCGAGCCTTGACGCACGATATGCAAATTAACCGTGCTGCCAATCTTCTGGTCGAGTTGATGCGAACAAGCTCCGAAGAGGTAATCCAGTGCGCCTGACAATGACTACGCAGAGGGTAGGGCGACATGTGGTGGGGATACCCTGTTTGCCGGATGCCTGCATAGATCGAGTGCAATCGTGAACGAAATAGCGTGCAGCTTTGGTGAAGACAGCCAATTGACAGGCGTCTATACACCAGCAAAATCAGCTCAGCACGATAAACCCTGTCTACTGTTTCTCACGGCAGGTTTACTGCATCATGTCGGACCCACACGCTTGCATGTGCAGATGGCGCGTGCCTTTGCCGATGACAACGTAGCCTGTCTTCGATTCGATTTATCTGGTGTAGGCGATAGCGAGACCAGTGCTCTAGGTGGATATTTTCAAGAGCGCTCGGTAAGCGAAGTTCGGCAAGCGCTCGAATACCTTCAGCGCGAGCATGGGCATACCTCGTTTGTGCTGGTCGGCCTATGCTCCGGTGCGGATGACGCTTTGGCTGCCGCCGCGGAAAATCAGCGAGTTGTCGGTCTGGTGTTGTTGAACGGTTACGCTTATCGGGCGGGCTTTTTCTGGCCATTCAGATTTCTCAAGTACTACTTGCCACGACTTTTAATGACGGACAAGATTATTGGCAGACTGCAACGGGTGGTCCGTCGTATGATGATTAATGACGAGCCAGGACATGCTGCCGATCAGCAGGCACTTGACGTACTCGACAACGACTATCGCTATATACCTCCGCAAGAGGAGGCAGGAGCGTTGCTGAGTCGTCTGATGCAAGAACAAACCAATATGCTACTGGTCTATACGGGTAGTGAGTATGACGATTATCTATACGAAGGACAGTTGTTCGCCATGTTCCCTCAGTTAAAGAACAGCGAATACGTAAAAGAGCACTACGCGCAGATGGCAGATCACACGTTTACGCTTGATAGCGACAGGGAAAATCTGACTGCGCAGGTTCGTGCATGGTATGCACAAGCGCAGTTTAATCGATTACCTGTAGAGAATTAGTGCTCTTACTGGAAAGCTAATGGCAACCGCCGACCTTCCAGAACATCCGCTGCCATTCTCAGCCCGAATTCGCTCACTGCATGTTCCAATGAAAAGCCCATAGCAACTGCGGCCATTGTTGCGCCAGCCAGTGTGTCGCCTGCGCCGTTGACATTGTGATCGACCACCACGGGTGGGACTGGGACCGAGGTAAGCACACCCTGACACCTGACCAGTAGTGCTGCAGCTGCATCGGTTAGCACAAAATCCTGGAAGCCAATGTCAACAAGCACTTCTGCCAGTTTCGATAAAGGTAGCTCATCTGAGTTGTGCGTTTCGGGTAGAAGGTGCGAGGCGATAGCCAGTGCTTCACGTCGGTTGCAAAACAGAAGATCCAGCTTGTCAGCCCATGGTAGAAATTTCACAGCTTTCGCTGGAGAGACTGTGAGTGCAACCACCGGCATTGATAATTTGCCAGCAGATTCTATTAACGCCTCTATGCACGCATACGACAGATTGGCATCGAGCAGCAGAGTGCCTGCCGATGCAGAATCGACAGTCGCCAACAACGGTTTTGCCTGAAGTTGTTCAGCCAATTGGGCATCAGCAAGACCCAGCACCATTTGCCCGGATTCGTCGACAAGCACGCTGTATCGTCCGGTAGCTTGTCGTTGAATGATCTGCGGTGAAATTTGCACGCCCTCATTTTGCAGGCTTGCTATCAGTAATTGAGCTGTATTGTCGTCTCCCAGCGCTGCATGCAGACAGACACAGCCGCCTGAGTCTTTGGCTTTGAACAACGATTGGGCCGCGCGAGCCGCATTGGCTGCAACACCACCCACGTAGCGCCGCCAGACAACAGGGTTGCTGGCGGCTGGAATAATTTTTCCTTGCGCTGTTGCAACTTCGTCTACATGCATAGCACCTGCAATGAGCAGTGAGTGAGGCGTGTTAGTGCTATCTGGCATCGCTCGCGATTGCATGAATGCTCGGCATCGCATTCTACTATGCCAATCCTTGAATACACCAATCATTAAAGAAGATCAATTTATACACGGCCTGAGAATAGACCGTATCCACTTTCACCTTCAATGCAAATAAATCATATGCAATGATCTGTGATCGAGTTATCCAGTGCTCATCAATCAGCAGTCAGAATAGGTCGCTTCCTGACGTTTTCGGGAAAGTCTCAGTAGAATGCATGTGAGTATTATCTCTATTCGATAACCGAACCTGCTGTCACTCATGGATCTTGTCCCTATCATTGCGTTGTCACGTCGCCTACGCAACACGCCGTTCACCTCACGTGTGCTGCGGTATGGCGTTAAAGCCTTCACCGTTTATAACCACATGCTGTTACCCACTGAATTCCATTCCCTGGAGGAGGACTACTGGCACCTGTGTTCGTCCGTTCAGGTATGGGATGTCAGCGTGGAGCGACAGGTGAGCATCAAGGGGCCTGATGCTACCCGTCTCGTGCAATTGATGACACCGCGTAAAGTTGCTGACATCGGCCCCAATCGTTGTGTCTATGTCCCTTTGGCTGGCCCCACGGGGAAGCTTATCAATGATCCGGTTGCGTTACGTCTTGAAGATGACCACTGGTGGCTTTCCATTGCCGACTCAGACGTTGCACTATGGGCGCAAGGACTTGCGTGGGGTGCGGGCCTGAACGTCCATGTTGACGAGCCTGACGTTTGGCCTCTAGCCATACAAGGCCCGAAAGCTGAAGAGCTGATGGTGCGTGTGTTTGGCCCTGAGGTTGCTGATATTCGATTTTTCCGTTATCGGAAAATGCCCTACCAGCAGGTTGAATTTATTGTAGCTCGATCCGGCTGGAGTAAGCAGGGTGGTTTTGAGATTTATGTCAATGATGTTGAGGCAGGCCAGCAGTTGTATGATGAATTGTTTGTCAAAGGGCAGGATTTGAGTGTGCGTCCGGGTTGTCCCAATCTGATCGAACGCATGGAGAGCACGTTGTTGTCTTACGGCAATGATATGGACTCACGGCACAGCGTGCTGGAATCCGGGCTTGGCCATTTCATAGATCTGGACGCAGACGTAGAGAGCCTCTCCATCGAAGCGTTGCGCCAGGAGCGGGACCGGGGAGCTCAACGCCGTCTTATGGGACTCGTCGTACTGGCACCTGATGGTCCAAGACGTTTTTCCGAGCAACCATTCGCCAGGCAATTGGGTTTGAGTTATTCCACGCTGCATCTACCTGAAGATATCGCTCAGCAAAGCGTCTTGCGGCACTGCCTGGGCTCTCAAGTATATTCTCCGCGTCATCGTGTGCAGCTGGCCACCGCTACCATTGATGAGCCATTGGCCAGTGAAGAGAGCTGTGAGGTACTCATGGCTGATGGGGAAATATCTATTGCCAGAATATGCACATTGCCGTTCAAGCCGGAAGACTTCATTGTCGATGGGCCTCTGGCGGAGGATGTGGTTATCGATGAAGTCTAGTCCGTCTACCCAGGATGGCCTGCGCGAAAATCACGTATGGCGCTGTGTGAGGTGAGCAGGCGTGATTCGGCGTAATTCCAGCCCCGGCGCTATACTCTTTAACAACGATTTTTATCAGGCGTAGACGCTTTCATGTTTAAAAAAATTGCAGTAATTGGTTCCGGTACGATGGGTGCCGGGATTGCCGGGCATATCGCCAATGCCGGGCACAACGTCCTTTTGCTTGATCTACCGGGTGCCGACAGCGCTAATTCGATTAGTGAAGGTGCAAGGCTGCGACTGATAAAATCCGAGCCACCTGCGTTGATGCACAAGGGTGCGGCGGAGCTGATTACGGTCGGTAACACACAAGATGATTTTGACAAGCTTGCCGATGCCGACTGGATTGTAGAGGCGGTTGTTGAGAGACTGGATGTGAAGCGCAAGCTCTACCATCGTCTGGAACAAACAATATCCGCCCAGTGTATCGTGACATCAAATACATCGACTATTCCCATCAGTCTGCTTGTTGAAACCCTGCCGCTGGATTTTCAGCAACGGTTTGCAATAACACATTATTTTAATCCGGTTCGTTACATGCGCCTTCTCGAGTTGGTTCGGGGTGAGCACACGAGCGATGCCGTGATGCAGATGCTGGCGGATTTTAACGATCGGCAGTTGGGCAAAGGTGTCGTGCAATGCAAGGATACCCCAGGTTTTCTCGGCAATCGGGTGGGTGTTTTTGCTTTGCAGGTGGGTATTGATGAAGCTATCAGACTTGATCTGCCAATAGAGACCGCAGACGCCTTGATGGGAAGACCCATGGGTATTCCAAAAACGGGTGTTTTTGGCTTGTATGATCTGATTGGTATCGATCTTATGGCTGATGTCGTTCGCTCTCTACGCAGCATTCTTCCTGAAAATGATGCGTTTCATCAGGTTGGTGCCGAAAGCGAAATGATTAACGGTATGGTGGCTGCAGGGCTAACCGGGAACAAGGGCGAGGGTGGTTTTTATCGGCGTACCGAACAAGGTGGCATGCTTGCTCGCCAGCTGGGCACGGGTAAATACAAGCCGACGGCCATCGCAATACCTGATCGTGCTCAGGCAGCAGCTCAAGCCATTGTTGATCAGCAGGAGCCACTTGTCGATTTGATTAATGGAGATAATAGCGAGGCACGTTTCTGTCAAAACGTGTTGGCGCGAGTGCTGGCCTATGCCGCAGGCTTGCTGGGTGAGGTGAGCGACTCTCCACAGGATATTGATGATGCCATGAAGCTGGGTTTCAACTGGATAAGAGGCCCATTCGAGATGATTGATGCGCTGGGTGCTGCCAGGGTGAGAGAGCTTATTCAGCAACTGGATATGCCTGTACCTGCAGCGCTCGAATTAGACAGTGATTTTTATCAGCTCAATGATCAAGGCTCAACGCTTAGTGTGCGACATGCCTCTGGGGATATCCGGGCGGTTGCACTGCCGGAGGGTGTGGTCAGATTTCATCTAAGGCGTCGTACACTTCAGCCACTTGCGTCGAACCGGGCAGCAAGTTTGTACGCCATAGAAAATGATTATCGTCTTATCGAGTTTCATTCGAAAGCTAATGCGCTGACAGATGAATCGATGCAGATTGTCATGGATGCTGCAAATAATCCCGGGCGCGGCATCATGGTACACAACGATGCGCAACACTATTCTGCAGGAGTGGATCTGAATGCGTTTCTGGCACTTATTGACTCCCGGAACTGGTCAGGTATCGATGCCTTTCTGGAGCGTTTCCAGAATAGTGTTGCGGCGTTGAAGTATGCACCTGTGCCAGTGGTGGGTGCGCCTTCAGGGCTTTCACTAGGCGGTGGGTTTGAAGTGCTGATGCATTGCGACAAGGTGGTTATGCATGCCAATACTGTTGCAGGGCTGGTAGAGAGTGGGGTTGGCCTTTTGCCCTCTGGTGGCGGCGTTAAAGAGACTTACCTGCGCTGGTACCGTAAAACCGGTGATTGGAACGATGCCGCCTGGAAAGCCTGGCTGAATTTAGGTTATGGTGCCACCGGAAGCTCTCCACAGACTTCAGCAAAGCTGCAATATTTTCTACCGGATCATGATGAGTGGGTGATGAACAGGGACCGTCTCTATACAAAATCTTTGGAAGTGCTGGATGCACTAAGTGATGGCTATCAGCCTCCCGGTGCACCAGAATTCGTATTGGCTTCCGGTGATATTCTTGATCGTATGGGAGCGTTTATGGACGCAGGCATCCAGCGTGGTGACTTCTTTGAACATGATAGGAATGTCGCGATGCATATTGCATCGGTCATATGCAGTGCCGATGGTACTGCACGGAGCGTTAGCGAGAGCACGATGTATCAGCGTGAGAGAGATGCCTTTGTTGAGTTGGCTAAAACCGCGCAAACCCGAACACGCATACATTCGCTGTTACACGGCGGTGGTGCTGTACGAAATTAGTATGCTTATTGTGCCCGCATTGCTAGCTGCAAGAACCACTAAGAGCCTGTCCGAGAATAAGCTGATCGTACCGGAGGGGCCCTCCGACAGCGGGATATTTTGGCGGGGCTGCCTCCAAGCCAGCTTTCCTCATAATTCTCGGCGAATAGAACAACTATCCCCCTCAATTGACGAGAAAATCTGACTCAAAAAAATAAACTGTCGCGGGGCCGCCTCAGGCCTCGATCGTTATTCCCGAACAGGCTCCCGGTTGCCAGTAGTTGCATCAATGCTTTTTTTGATCGTTGCGGGCGCCGCGTTACTCTTTGCCGTCTTTGTTGGTGCATCTTCTATCTTTTTTCGGCTTTCTGTATCTGCTTCCGATGTGTTTTTCGACGAGTCCGTTGTATTTTGTTCTCTTTTTTGACCATCTGATTTTACGATGGGCTCGAGAACGCCATTTACCGAGGCAAAAGATTGGCGGCTGGAGTTCAGAGCAGATCCTGCAGCGTCCATGGGGGGAGATTTACGCAATTTGACGCTTCCGCCGATCACATAGCGACGCGGTGCGCTGTCGTCGGTGTAATGGACGCCACTGCGGGTAAGCCAGGCGATCATGCCATATTCACCTTCGGTGATTTCCTCGCGACTCAGCAAGGGAACGCGCTGTGCCACATTAAGCGAATCGCCTCGTGCAAGAAGTGTCAAGCGCCTGCCATCCTCTGTGTCGCAGTGAATCAACATACGCGAGCCCAGCTCATCAACATCAGCATCAATGACGGTTTTGCCCGACTGCACGAACTTGTCTATGGTCAGCAGGCACGATGCATCCGAGTAGAAAGATGCGTCCAGTGCGGCATCAGCCACGCCGATGGAGCTGACAGCCTGTCCGGCAAACGACGATCCCAATAGGATCAGCAGTGCACAAGTAGCTGATTTTACGAGAATTAGTAGATTGGTGTGCATCATCCTGATATCAACATGTGGGTAAATCACTTCATTACATCTTTATCATCTAATACGTAAGTATCACCTTTTTCACTGGCATCTGTCTCATTCATTCGCTATGCAAGCCGTTTTATTTACCAATCCTGAGGCTTGTTCATCAAAAATCAGTCCAGCCTAAGGAAGGCTCGGGGGGATATCGTTTCTGGATTTGTCAGCTTGCAAAGCCACCAAAGCCTTGTTGTGGCGTGTTTTCATGGATTGAGCGCTTTGAAGGTAACGGACTACTAAGCTATGATCTCAAGAGTAAGATAACTTTGATCTCTTGAGCAAGACATTTTCGAGTGAATCCGAATACGTCGTGATTCACGAAGTGCACGGTGCTTCAATACTTTTTTATTTGTATCCGGCCAATTTCATGAACCTTAGCAATGTAATTACGAGTGGACGAATTGTCGACATCATGGTGGTATTTGTCGTCCTCGAAGTGATTGTTCTGATTGGGTATTGGCACCGAACAGGTCGAGGTGTTCCCACACTGCCGCTGCTGGCGAATGTGGGCGCAGGCGGCAGTCTGATGCTGGCTCTGGGTGCTGTCCTGAAGGGTTTTGAGCCCGCCGTTATTGCGCTGTGTCTTGTGTCATCGTTGGTTTTTCACGTGAGCGATCTGGCGATTCGATGGAAGCGCTAATCGAATCAGGTAGTCTGTGCGCGCTGTTTGTGAAGTATCCGTCGGCGTTGCAGCATGATTTTGAACTGGTGATAGAGCAATAGACTGACACCCAAGGTGCAAGGAGTGGACCAGAGTATGGGATTGAATGCTAATTGCGGCATAAGATTGACGGCGCCAAACGCAAAGAACGCGGTATAGACAGAAATACCGGCACCTACCAGACCTCGGGTGTGCTGAACCAGCCACTCATTGAACGGGGGAGCTTTCTGAAATATAAACCGGGTATTGAGCACGGCTGACAACAGACCGATAACAGATATGCCGATCATCAAAGGCTGATTGATGAGATAGCCTTGCCAGGCACAGTTTGCTGCCGTAGCAAAAGTCGCAGCCTGAAGGCCAAGATTAGGCAGGTGCCGATTTTTTTCATGCTGGTGTCGATTCTGGATACACCACATGCCATATCGGCTGAGCATGATCGTCAGCATAGCCAGATACAGCATCATCCAACCGAACATGCCACGGACCATGGCGACATCATCGGAAAACGGATGCGTGGCCAAGGGATAACGCAAGGTCACAAGGCTTATACCAATGGCCAGAATGCCTGTAATCAGCAGCGCATGGGCAAAAATACGACCCCAGCGTTTATGAATCTCACCACCTTTCTTACCGATTATGGGCACCCACATTGTCACAAGACCGATAGTGCCCGAGATGATGTGCATACCTACCAGAATATCGAACTGCCACATAAGATCGCGTCAATCCAGATTGACAATGATGTAAGTTAATTTATACCCGCATGCCAGCAGCCTAGTCAATGCTCCAGTCCTTGCAGAGTTTGTCGGCTGCTAATTGGCCGGATAATGCGGCCATCGGCACACCTGCTCCTGGATGAACGCTACCACCGCATAAATAGAGCCCCTTCACCCGGCTTTTAGATCCTGGCCGCTTGAATGAGCCCATCCAGCCGTGCGTCGGTCGTCCATACAGCGCACCATCACTGGCGGGAAACAGTCGGTTGAACTGGTTTGGGTCGGTAATAATGGTTTTGCCTTGCTCATCGAGTATCTCAAGACCCTGTGAGCTCAGCGTGTTTTGCATTTTTTCGATAGCTTCCGCTTGTTCAGCCTTGCTCATCTTGCTTGCTGGCGCGTTGACAAGACTAAATAGTCTCTCATGCTGATCATCAGCCACTACAGTATCGGCGCTACCACTTCTGTCTTGCGCGCAGATATAGACGGTAGGGTTGTCGGTGAGCGTACCACGCTCAAACACACTATCGAACTCGTCAGCGTAGTCGTTGCCAAAAAATACCGTGTGGTGCGCAAGTTCATAGCCTTGAGTTATCGCATACTGGCAACGTGTAACGGCCGACAGTGAAGCTTCAGCGCGTGCGCTTGTTGCATGGGTAACAGCTCTGCCGAGCATCCCCTTCGCCAGTGCCTGAGTATCACCATTAAATACAACGGCTTGTGCGGGCAAGAAATTACCATCGTCCAGATGTACACCGCTAATCGTGTTGTCGTCAATTGCTATGCGAGCTACACCATTGCCATATCGGATATCACCGCCCATGGATAAAAAGCTGTCAGCCAATGACTTGGCCAGCGCTTGCATACCGCCTTGTACCATCCAGACACCTGCCTTTTCAACATGTGCAATAAGCATCAAGGTGGCAGGCGCTTTGAACGGTGAGCTGCCACAATAGGTGGCATAGCGTGCAAACAGTTGACGCAGTCTGGGGTCTTCAAAATCCTTTGACAGTGAATTCCATAGACTGATGAAGGGTTGGGTGTTAGCCATATCTATCATGCCACGCAGACCACCCTGAAGAGTCAACATGACAGGATTGGGACGCTGCGAACGCATGAAGCTCTTGTCGAGAGTGTCGAATACAGCCTTGGTTTTTTTGGCAAATCGCTGATAGTTATCCGCATCCTTGTCACTGGCAAACTCGCTGATGGCTTGTGTGGACTGACTTAGATTGGAAAACAAGTCCAGTGAATCGCTCTCTTGCCAACTATGGCGTGCCAATAAATCGGCCTTATCCAAACCCAGATGATCTTCAAGATTAAGGCCTGCACGCCTGAACAGGTTTTCGAAAACCCACCGCATAGTGAATACCGTAGGCCCCGAATCTATAGCCTGGGCAGCGACGTAGAGTTGTCGCATTTTTCCGCCAGGGCGGGCGTGGCGCTCCAGCAGGATAACGGGTATGCCGCGCGATGCAAGCGACATGGCTGCTGCCAGACCACCAATACCCGCCCCTATGACTATCACTGGATCAGATGGTATGTCGCTGGTGTTGTCAGGTTTCAACATTAAACAAATATTTGATGGGGAATCAGATGGGCTGCCGGTGACGAACTTGCACCTGAATTTCAACCGCCGGACGAGTAGTCAGGCGTGCAACGGGTCTTACAGTATCAGCGTTGACGCTTGAAAACTCATAACGTTGTGCGAGCCTTGCAATGATCAGCGTGGCCTCCATGGTCGCAAAAGATGCACCGATGCACACACGTGGTCCAACGCCAAAAGACAAGTGGGTGCCTTTGTCAGGTTTGCGTACCTGCCTGGTATCGTCGTTACTATGGCCGCTACTATGGCCGCTGGTATGTTCGCTATCATTGTTGCCCTGAGTCGAGAACCGGTCCGGGTCAAAGCGTTCAGCGTTTTCCCAGAGTAGAGCATTTCGATGAGCAGTCCATGGAGAGATCATGATCATGGCACCCCGTTTTATTCGCTTGCCGCCAATGGTTGTAGGCTGCAAAGCAACCCGCGGCAGAAACGTTATGGGCGGATACAGTCGCAGAGCTTCGCGAAAAACATTGCGCAGATAAGGCAGCTGTCTCAGGTGCCGCATTTGTATCTCACCACCGCCGGTAACCGTGTTTACATTTTCTGCAATTCTTTGCGCAACCGCAGGTTGTTGTGACAGAATAAAAAACACCCAGGTAAGCACGCTGGCAGTAGTTTCATGGCCTGCAAGAAAGAATACGCCAATCTGGTCGATAAGTTCCTCACGGGTAAAGGCCTTGCCGGTTTGCAAGTCACGGGCAGCAATGACGGCTGCCACGATATCATCGCACTCGCGCTCTTTGTTCTTTCCTTCATTGATGCGAGGATCCAGCATGCTGCCGATGTGCCGGCGAATTCGCTGACATGCCTCAACAACGGGTGTCGGCTGGGTAATCCTGGCCCATGGTTTGCCGAAGATAAGCTGTTTGAGATCAACGCTTGCCACACTGCGTTCAAACAGCAAAAAATCAGCGAATACCTCACCCGCAATATCTGAGCTCAATGGTTGCGAGAAGATGGTGCGGCAAATGATATCGGCCGTAAGATGGCTCATGGCTTTATCCAGTGAGAACGTCCGATTATCTTTTACGTAGCCATCCAATACTGTCTGGTAATCATCAACTGCTTGCGACATAGAGGTGAATGCTGTGTCGATGCGCAGCTGGGAAAATGCAGGATCAATCATCAGGCGTTGTCGCTGCCAGCTTTCACCACTTGAGACAAATAGCGAGTTACCCACCAGCCCTTCCAGCGCGCCAACCATCAGGTCATTTTTCGGAAAAATACCGTGCTTGTCCTGCAAAACTTCGCGGCAAAGTTCGGTATCGTTTATAAGCAGGATGGATCGACGTGAGTATCCTAGCCAGGTAAGCGGCTTTCGATAGGCCTCTTCAGGAACAAGGCTTAAGAGATCACCATCGCCCTGGCGTATGACCCGCACCAAGGAGCGCAATGGCGATGCGGGTGTAGGCGCAGGCGGGCGATAGAGCGAGTTCTCTGGCATAGTTTTCTATCATGAGTACGGTTGCAGTATACACTTGAGATGAGTCCTCAACCCGTGATCCGATGAGCACACGTTCCCTCAGGATGAGCATAAGTTCCCCTCGTGATAGTAAATCCAGAACCGTGCTTCTGACGCTGGGACGCTTACCGGTTGCGCTGGAGCTACTGCGAGCATTAAAGGCGAGTGGTTGGCGGGTGCTGGTTGCTGATCCCTATGCATGGCATTTATGCAGGCTCTCAAATTCAGTACATCGCTGTTTCAGGGTGACGGTACCTGCTACCGATAAAGAGAGCTACCTGGCAGAGCTTATGCAGATTGTGCTGCGCGAGCGGGTTAGTCTTGTGCTTCCCGTGTCAGAGGAAACCCTGTACGTGTCGCTCTTGAAGAGTCGTTTAGCAACATCAGTGAAAGTACTGTGCATGGATCATCACACGCTGATGCAGCTACACGATAAATTCAGCTTTGTAAAATTTGCAAAAGAACAGGGTTTGCCTGTGCCGAAAACTGCGCTGGCTGACGATACTATGTCCTGCAATGAGATCATGTCAGATTCCTTTGTTGTGAAACCGCGACAATCCTGTTCGGGGGCAGGCGTACGCTTTGGATCATCAGGGGGTGTTCTTGATGCGTCGGAGGCCTCTGACAAGCTAGTCGTTCAACAACGTTTGTCTGGTAAGTCATGTTGCAGTTTTTCAGTGGCTGTTGCGGGGCAGACGGTTATAAACGTCTGTTATGAAACTTTGCTCGAAGCAGGTACCGTTGCTATATGCTTCGAACAAGTGGCGATGCCAAGGCAGATCCGCACGTTTGTTGACACAGTTGTAAAGGCAACTGATTACACCGGCATGATTGCATTCGATTTCATTCAGGACGACGAAGCTACATGGCGGGCTATTGAGTGCAATCCGCGTGCAACCAGCGGGATTCATTTTGTCGAACAGACCAATATCGTTGCCGCGCTGATTAATGGAGAGATGCTTGCGCGGGTGTCGGGGAGTGAGAGAGTGTTCGACAGGCGACAGGAGTTCTGGTCTTGCCTGATGCAGGTTGAGGGCGCATTGTTCAAGGGTAAGATAAATCGTCAGGGCTGGAGACATCTGTTTGCCGCTCGGGATATCACACTGAAGATGTCGGATATAAAACCCTTCTTGTTTATGACCATTGTCATGGCGCCGCAATTGTTAAGGTCCATAAAATCGGGTAAACCGATGTCCGAAATCCTGATGAACGATCTCACCTGGCAAGAGCAAGAATCGTGATGCAAAGCTCCGGTTTAGACAAGGTGCTCGTGGAGGTGGCTGAGCAGCCTCACCCGCAACTGATATCGCTTGTGCAAGCAACAACCTTCGGCACTGAGGGGCTTCAGTATCGTCGGCTGGATGTGCAATCCCAAATAGATCGATTCGCTGAAGCCACATTCTTTCACGCTTTATCTGACGATAAGCTGGTTGGTGTATACATCCTCGACAAGCGGCATCTGCAGATCGATGGACAAGTCCTGACAGGCTATTATCGTGGTGTTCTGGCAGTAGCTACTCATTATCAGGGTGCTGGGGTAGGCAAGTATCTGACGAGTGCCGCTCGGACGTGGATGAGTAAGCAGGCAGCACAACGGCCGATAGTCTCATTTGGTTGTATAGATCAGAGTAATGCGCGTTCGCTTAATCTTCTTCAGTCTGGTGGGGCCACTAGCCTGGCCTCGCTATCCATGTACATGATGTATCGGCAGTGGCCAAGGAGATGTTGCGAGCTTGTCAGTCTTGAGAGTGTGCCAACAGAAAAGCTGCGCCTGGCTGCAGATGAAACTTATGCAGATTGCCGGTTGCGTGATGTGAGTGCGTCGAAGCAGTCAGGCTTTGTTCTACATGATGACGGTGGTGTCGCCATTTGCGCGTGTGCAAGTGTGACAAGTTTTCAAATAACGGCAATGGGCTCTGTTGCCACAAGGTGCACAAGACTTTTTGTCGTGCCTTTTCTGCCTGCGCGTAAGCGCTTTGATCCCGATTGCTTTCGCTACGTATCTTTCAGCAATGTAACTATCAGGCGAGGGTGCGAGAAGCTATGGCCACGATTTGTCAGCAGCGTTCTGGCACACCACCAGTGTCATTTTGGTGCTGTTTTCGTGGATCCCCATAGTTGCCTGTTTGCTCGATTACAAAAGGCCCAATTTCTACCGCGATTTTTTCCTGCCTCTCAAGGTAGCATTAGTGTCGTCTGGCAAGCCTTTAGCGATTCAAGTACCGACACCGAATCACTTATACGAAACGGCAGTGCTACTCCTGTGCATTTGTGGCCGATAGATGCGTAAGCTGATCCTGTATTTTCCTGATCAAACCATCGGGTAGATTGTTGTTATAGGCGACTGCTTTCTCGAAACCCCAGATCGGTTTTGGCCAATTTGAATCGCCGGCATGACGGGCGACCACATGGCAATGCAGGGCAGATACCACGTTGCCCAGCATGGCAATATTCACACTACTGCAAACGGTGTGTTGTTGAATTATTTCGCTTAGCTGATTGATGTCGTGGAGGTAGGCAGAGCGTTGAATCTTATCCAGATGATGTAGCTCCTTAGCCTCGGTATCTCTAGGCAGAACAATAAGCCATGGCCATCGACAGTCGTTCATCAGCCTGATATGCGAGTACGCTGTTGTATGGACAGGATAAGTGTCCGCCTCAATGGTCGGGTCTATTTCTGGCACTGTGTTTTTCGTCAAGCCTTTCTTGCTACCCTGAACTTGCGTTGTCGCCAGATCACCAGAAAACCTGGTACTAGCGTTAAAAAGCCAGGAACGAGGTAGAAGGCTGATTCGAACCACAGCCCGGCGAAAGAGTCGACTCTGACGTCATCAAGTTGCGTGTTGTGCGTGCGAATGACAATTTGCTCACCAATCTTACTGGGTGCCGGGTATCTCGCCACGTTAGTTTTGGCACTGCGCTGCATGCCATTATCGTCCAGAAACTCCACGACAGAATAGACCGCTCTACTTTCTGTTTTGTTGTCTTGCGATACCAGAGAAACGTGATCGATGACCTTGGCAGTTCGTAATGTGGATTCCTGCATGAACGCATTTAGCGCAACTAAGAGTTTAGATCCATTCGTTATAGGAAGTAAAGCCAAGAGGATTAGAGCTGCACCGATGTAGTCTCTACTGCGCACTTGGTACTCATCTTCGAGAGAGGTTGCAACTGCTGGTGGCGAGCAGAGTAACCTATAAATCATGTTTTCGGTTCCGTAATGCTATTCAGATGGATCGATATAACGGGCATTGCCGTATAATCTAATACTGTACCAAAGTCGCAAGAATGTACATCGCTAATGAGTAACACCCTTGATTCCGAAAACCGCTTTACTGTCTATTACGACGGAGCCTGTCCGCTGTGTAGTAAAGAGATAGCAACCTACAGGCAAGCCCGCGGCGCTGATGACCTGTCGTGGGTGGATGCAGCGCATTGCGATGCCGATTTGCTAGGTGAGGATCTTGAAGGTAAGGCGGCGTTAGCGAGGATGCATGTACGCGACGAATCCGGGCGTCTGATCAGTGGTGCAGCAGCTTTTGCTGCCATCTGGGCCAGACTTCCTAAAACGCGATGGCTAGGACGGCTCATGGGCACCAAACCCGCTCTGTGGTTGTTGGAGCCGGCATATTCGATTTTTTTAAAAGTGCGGCCGTTGTGGCGTTGACCTGCCAGACGATGCGCGTGCTTGCGGATACTTGACGCGCTGATTTTACTCAGCGCGATCCTTTCCCTAAACTGATTGTCACGTTTCAAATGCCCTGCTAACGAATGATCGTCAAGTATATGACGTAGCGGTGTGCTATCGTCAAACGTATGACGGGATAGCGTCTTTAGCTTTCCGACAAAAATTAAATTAACTGTCAATTCTGACTTCTGGCATTACCGCGGACGCATAGATTTCGTAGGTCTCGCAACAATCTCGGCCTGCGCGCGATGATGATCTCTCTCGTCGCTAGCACTCCTGGCCCTGATATGTTTTCGGCCGTGTGTAAGTCATTCTTACTTGCCAGAAAACAGTGTGTGGCTTGACATGAATAATTGAAGGGATAATAATCCCATCAACAGCTTGTACCCAAGCAATATATTTAGCTGGGTAAATCATCGATAGAAAGAAAAATAACGAAAGGCCAACCGCCATGCGTCAATCTGGAAGCCATTCTGCACTGTGTCTGTTTCTATTTTTCTTGTCGTTATGGGGTCCAGCGCAAGCAGCTGTAACTCCCGACTTTCTCTTGCAGAGCAATCGCTGGGAGCAATTAGTCATCCCGGCCAACGCTGCAAACCTGTCACTAGAGAGTATGTTTGGTGACGATCTTCCTGCTTCAGGCTATAGCACTAGCTGGATCGTCTTCAGCTTTGATGCTCAGAATAATCGATATGTCGACCCGGGATTACAAGGGTCGATTGCGCAGGGCGATGGCTTCTGGATAATTCAGATAACCGGGGCAGAGGTGTCCCTCGACTTGCCCGACAACATCAGTCTTGCTGCAACTGTCAACACTAGTGCCTGTGCCGCATCGACATGCACCGACGTTCGCGCTTTTTCCCGAGCTGGCCAATCAAGCTACAACATGCTCGGTACGGCCTTGGCCACCACAACATCACTTGAACAAACCCGAATAAGAACCTCTGCAGCCGCCTGTCGAGCCGGATGCGATATTGATGAGGCAAGCCGGAATGACTATTTTTCGGCGAACTGGTGGCACTACGATGCCTCACTGGGCAGATACCTTGATCTTGCTGAGACAGGGCAAGTCGCACCCTGGCAAGGTATGTGGGTTCAAACGCGAAGCGGTTTGGCAGGTTCTGCTGCAACCATACTGTTCCCGGCCAGCTCTCCGATTGTTGCTCCGGGTGTTGATCCGGGTGCGGAAGCTGCTGCCAGATTACTCGCCCAGGCATCATTCGGTGCCAACCTTGATTCAATAAACTCTGTCAGGCAACTCGGCATTGAAGGTTGGCTGGATGATCAGTTTGGCCGTCAGGGTTCGCCGCATCTTGAGTATGCTCGTGCTCATCCGGGAAGCGCCAGCCTCAGCGGCCCCCGGCAACACAAATGGTTAATCGACGCTATAGATGGCGATGATCAGCTCAGGCAGCGTGTTGCTTTCGCCTATAGCCAGATTTTCGTGGTGTCCGACTTGTCGCAAACTCTGGATCGCGAACAATACGCGATGACCAATTACTACGACATCCTGCTCAACAATGCTTTCAGCAACTACCGGGATTTGCTAGAGGAGGTCACTCTCAATCCGATAATGGGAATTTTCCTGAGCATGTTGCAAAACGGACGAGGTGATCTTGCAAGTAATACTCGAGCTGATGAAAACTTTGCCCGTGAAATCATGCAGTTGTTTTCCATTGGCTTGTATCAGTTAAATCTGAATGGAACCATCAGACGCGATTCGAATGGGGAACCTCTACCTGCTTATACGCAGCAAGATGTAGAAGAATACGCCCGGGTTTACACAGGTTGGACTTACGCCGGTACTGATCGCTTCAACCATGAACCATCCGATGGCAATACCGACAAATTTTTACCGATGGAACCGTTCCCCGGTTTTCATGACGCTGGGGCAAAAAATCTGCTGGGAGGTGCGGTGTCGCCTGCAGGTATTAGTGCTGAGGAAGATCTTGACAATGCACTGGACAGTCTTTTCAATCACCCGAATGTTGGGCCATTTATTGGCAAGCAACTGATAAAGCGGTTGGTTACCAGTAATCCTACGCCTGCATACGTTGCGCGTGTAGCCAGAGCGTTTAACAACAATGGCTCGGGTGTGCGAGGTGATATGCGCGCAGTCATTCGCGCAATCTTACTCGACACCGAGGCTCGATCGGGATACGCGAATGTGCCGAACTTTGGCAAGCTTCGCGAGCCGCTTGTTCGGTGGACTCATTTATGGCGTGCATTCAATGTGCAGCGTGGAAGACAAAGTGAAAACAGGCAGTACAACCATGGCTCACCCTATATCGAATTCGCCGGCGAATTTCTGGGGCAATCAGTACTTTCTTCTCCCTCAGTCTTTAATTTCTTTCGACCCGACTATGCGCCATTGGGCGGTATTCGAGATGCGAACCTGACCGCTCCAGAGGCACAAATCTATACAGACGCCTATATCCTAACCACGACGTCAAAGCTATCCTTTCTCACTCAGGTGGCCTATCAGGGAGGGGATGACAACACGCTTAATCGCTCTTATATCGATATTGCGCCGGAAACTGCATTGGCGTCGAATCCGGGCGCGCTGATTGATCGGCTGGATCTGGTCTTGATGTCAGGACAAATGAGTGCGGACATGCGGGCTGTGCTCCTTGCCCACATGAATAGTTTGCCCTCTGATGAACAAGGTCGTTCACAGCGTGTCCGTGACGGCATCGTATTGATCATGGCGTCCCCACAGTACCTCGTGCAGGAATAGGAAAATTGCCATGAGTAAAACCATGAGTAAAACATTGAATCGTCGCCGGCAGTTTCTCAAGCGCAGTGCCCATATGGCTTTGCTGGGTGCTACGGGATCTGCAGTAAGTGGCAAGATGTCGATGATAGGGTCGGCGCTTGCGGCGCAGGGCGACTATGCCAATCTGCCGGGATACAAGGCATTGGTTTGCATATTCCATTATGGAGGAAGCGACTCGTTCAATATGTTCGTGCCAGGCGAACAGGCATTATTTCAGCAATACGCAGCATCTCGTGGTGATCTTGCACTGAACCAGAGCCAATTGACGGCTGACGCCACCGGTTCGGTTTACTTTAATAATAATCTTGGATCACTTAGTGAGTTATACGACGCGGGCGATCTGGCTGTGGTTCGTAATGTTGGCAACTTGATACAACCCGTTACCCCAACACAATTTGTAAACAATCCTGAACTGATTCCTGCCGATTTATTTGCCCATAATTCACAGCAGGAGCAGGTTCAAAAAAGTTGGTCGAGTAGGCCGGTTGGTCTGGTTGGTGCCGGTTGGGGAGGTCGTATGGCCGATTTACTGATGGAGGCCAACAGCGGCAATGCATTACCGCCGACGTTTTCCATGGCAAATGCGAATTTTTTCCAGCCCGGTAATCGTTCTTCACCCATCGCCATCAATGCGCGTAGCGGTCCAGAACTGTTGCCCTATCTGGATCGCAACCGAAGTTCCTCCAACAGTGGCAGAGATGCTGCTATGGAGCAAATTCTGGCTTTGCCTTCCGATAATCTTCTGGAAGACTTTGCTGCGAACTCTTTCCGCAGCGCACGCGATAGCTCACGGTTATTATCCAGGTCGATCAATAACAGTCCTGATTTCGGACCGTTCGATAGCAACAATCCCATTGAGACGCAACTACGCATGGTTGCGCGTATGATCGCAGGTCGCGAGGAATTGGGTATGCGGCGGCAGATATTTTTTGTCGGCGCTGGTGGTTGGGATACCCATGACAACCAGAGTGGAAGATTGAACGGTTTAACCTCAGGGCTCAATTCGGCAATGGCGAGTTTTCAGAATACGCTAGCCAGCATGGGCGTAGAAAATGAGGTCACCACATTTACCGCCTCTGATTTCGGTCGGACTCTGACAATCAATGGCGATGGTTCCGATCACGGTTGGGGTGGCCATTACATGGTGATGGGCGGTGCGGTAAACGGCGGCAGGCTCTACGGTAACTGGCCTGATTATGCCCTTGGTGGTCGAGATGATATTGGCAAGGGTCGCCTTGTGCCGGAAATGTCAGTCAATCAGTATGGAGCCGCCATGGGATCGTGGTTGGGACTGTCCAATTCGGATCTTCTGGATGTCTTTCCGGATTTAAACCGGTTTGAAACCGGTTGGCAAAACCAGTACGGACTATTTACTTGATACCAGGGTAAACACTAGAGTAGATACTAGGGTTAACACTAGAGTAAACACCATGGTTAACATCAGTATTAAAACAGGGTAAATACTGGCAGCTACGAACAACATAGCACCTAAAACAACAAGTCATTTGCCTCGCAGATAAATGCCATAAGAGGTGCGCTCTGTTTTACGAGCTTGCCTACGCTCTTGCTAAAATCAGCAGCGTGAATGGCAGAGACTGGCATTTTGTATATTGCAATGAAATCTTTTCGTCGAAGGTCCTCGATAAGTTCATGGTCCACATCGAAGCCCTTTGGTGCACGTTTTAACGAGCTTCCCGTGAGTTCGAAATCAGTGCGGCCTAAAACTTTTTTCTTCACAGATTTCCACTCTTTTGGGTGCTCGACTATCAGTGTTCTGATTGCCATGAGAGTGGGGCCGTCAGGTTGCCAGATGCCGGCGCCAAAAAATACGTCAGTAGGTTCGATGTGCAGATAATAGCCGGGAGAATGCACATCTTTTGCCCGTGCGTGTCTGAAGTGGATTCCGATATTGGTTTTGTAAGGCGTCTTGTCTTTGCCAAAACGCGTGTCTCTGTGTACCCGCATTAGTGAGCCACCCACTTTTTTGGCGTGTGCCTCTATATAAGGGGATACCCGTTGTAGCGCTGGCTCCATGGATTCTATGAACTGAAACGCGGGAGTGCGAATCTCATCCTCATAGCGTTGCTTGTTCTCGGCAAACCACTCGCGATTATTGTTGATCTTGAGTTGTTTGAGAAATCGAATTGTCTGTTTTGGAAACATGTCTGCCTCGTCAGTGCAAGACTCTGCCATATGAGCCGATAATTGATTTTACCTTCTTCAGCCAGAGGTGTAATGTAGGCCCCTATCAAACTACAGCAGGCGGTTGTCAGGTTGTCTTCTCTCACTTTTGGCTACCTGCTGATGCTTGGTGCCTTTCTCTGTTTTTCGGTGATGGATACCTCGGCCAAATGGCTGGTGTCGGCCGCCGTTCCCGCCTTGCAGGTCGCATGGTTACGCTATGTTGGCCATCTGCTTGTTGCTGTTGCCGTGTACGCGCCTAAAAAAGGCACTGCCATCCTGCGCTCTAATAACGCCAAACTACAGTGCTGTCGTGCCATTTTTCTGCTGGTGTCTACTTGCCTGAACTTTACCGCACTACAGTATCTGCCACTCACCCTGACTATTGCCATTTTTTTTGTTACGCCCTTGATGGTCTGTCTGCTAAGCATTCCGGTACTCGGGGAGAAGGTGGGAGTAAAGCGCTTATTAGCAGTACTGACAGGCTTCTGCGGCGTTCTGGTCATTGTGCAGCCGTGGAGTGAAAGCTTTGATCCGCATGTTTTTATTTCCATCGCTGCCATGCTGTTGGCCAGTGGCTACTTTGTGATGAGCCGTGTCATTGCAGGCCTTGACAGCAATGCCACCACTCAGGTGTATGTATCGGGCCTGGGCACTATTCTCCTTGCCCCTCTGGCCTTGCATTTATGGGTCTGGCCAGAAACGATGCACGCTTGGAGTCTGCTGATACTGATTGGCACTCTGGGTATGATTGGCCATTCCCTGTTGACCCACGCCCACCAGTTTGCAGAAGCCTCGGTACTCGCACCTACTGTGTATTCACAGGTCATTTTTATTGCTGTGCTTAGTTGGGTGGTATTCTCTCAGCCGCCTGATAAGCAGACGCTGCTGGGCACCATGATTATTGTCGGTAGTGGTCTATTCATCTGGTTCCGCGAACGGAAAATGCAAGCATCTGCTGATACAGTAAAAAAGCATCAGCAGTAGTAGCACAGCAGTAGTAGCACAGCAGTAGTAGCACAGCAGTAGTAGCACAGCAGTAGTAGCACAGCAAAATTAGCTCAGCATTAATAGCAAAGAGCTGCAAGCACCCTAGGTGCTTATGATTTATTTAAGATTTTGTCTAGCAGACGCGTGCTTAGTACACGCTTTAGCAGTCCTGCAATATGCGTTGGGGTTGTCACGTAGTAGCGGGGTTTAGGGCTATTATTCTCCAGCGCGTGAATAAGTTTTTCTGTCACTGCAGAACAAGGTAATTCGAAACGGTCCTTTTTTTCGGAAGGCTCATACAACCGAGGTACCAGCTGGGATTCATACTGCTGTTTTGCCGCTGAATCCTGCCACTTTATCCATCGCTCGAAATGCGGAATGGAATTTTGTCTTATCTTTGTATCAATCGGTCCAGGCTCAATGAGCATGATGTGGATATTGGTGTCATACAACTCAAGTCTTAACGCATCGGTGAGACCTTCCATGGCAAATTTAGTGGACACATACGCACCGCGAAAAGGAAGAGCTGTAAATCCTAGAACCGATGAATTATTGATGATTCTGCCTGCGTTTCTTTTGCGCATATCCGGCAACACCGCATTGATCAATTCAAACTGGCCAAACAGATTTGTCTCGAATATTGATCGGAGTGCATCACGAGGAAGATCCTCTACACGCCCGGGAATTGCGAATGCGCCGTTGTTGAACAAAGCATCAAGTTTACCGTCAGTGAGCGCCTTTACCGTACTCACAGCATGTTTAATTGATTCGCTGCTGGCATAGTCCAGCACGAATGATTCCAGACCCTTCTCACGAAGAGTCTCGCAATCGGTCTCTGACCGACACGTAGCAAAAACACGCCAGCCGCGCGAATGCAGCGTTAATGCTGCATCCAGACCAATGCCTGATGAACAGCCCGTTATGAGGATGGATGATGATTCACTCATGAATTTTCTCTTTGTGGCAGTTGAGTGGCCAGATCGGTTAGCCGGAGGTTCAGAGCAGTGCTGGACAAATGCTCGGCACCAGCGCGTCAGTAGAATCAACAGGTGGCAATACGATAGTTTCGTCTGCTGCACGCTTTACCAATAGCTTCATCCGATGGGGATCGACGTCTACAGGCAGCAGTCGGGTCTGAATGTCTTGCCACTGTTGAGTATTTTTCTCGCCAATGACAAAGCGAAAAATATAGCTGCCCTCCACGCCAATGCGGAGATCGGAGGCAACAAGCTCATTACCTTCAACACTCAACTTGAATAGTCCTTGTGTAAACCAGTCAAGTCTCTGTAGAGGCCAGTTGTCCAACCATTGCTCGCAGTTGGCTTTACCGTAGTCGTAACGAGATAACACGATATCGTCTGAAGTATCAAGCAGTGAGCTGAATCCTTCGTAGTAGTGAGTGTCGCTCTCCACCACAGTGCGCCAGAGTAGCGAGAGAGGGAAGGCTGCCACCATGGTTTTCTGCGCCTCAATGCCAAGCCTTGCCACGGTGTTCTCAAGTTTTACGCGAACTTGATGCTGGGCAATCAATGTCCAGCCAAGATAGGCGGTGCTCACTATCAGGCAACAAGCCACTATCGTGCGCGAGCGCTGGTAGCTTCTTCGACAAGCGACCGCCAGGGCGATGCCCAGAGGCAGGGTATACAGCGGGTCGATAATAAAAATTGAACCCAGGGCCGTCGGTGTTGGCATCAGCGGCCAGAACAATTGTGTGCCATACGTTGTAAAGCTGTCCAATAGCGGGTGGGTGATCAGCACCAGCCACACACCAGTCAGACACCGCTGATACGTAATGCCGCTTGTTTTGAAGAGTTGCTGAATCAACCACGCCATAGGTGGGCTGATAAGGCTAAGGACAAATAGTGAGTGGCTCCAGCTCCTGTGAAACGTAAAGCTCTCGACAGCATCTGCGTAAGTCACCAGCACATCCAGATCTGGCAATGTGCCCAGCACGGCGCCGACTATAAGTGCGCGCTTGCCCAGACGTTCTCCTAGCGTCAGGTGCGCCAGTGATGTACCAAGTACCACTTGAGAAACCGAATCCATCAGCCTTGGCGAGCTATTGCGACTGCTGTGGCGATTGCATTGTCAGTAGGGAATCGGCTTGCGCCAGTTCATCCGCTAGTTGCTGTTGATTGGCTGCTTTGGATTTAGACAAACCCGCCAGCAATGTGTAGGCAACAGGTGTCAGGAACAAAGTAAAAACTGTTGCCATCCCCAGACCGCCCACTATTATCCAACCCAGTGCGACGCGTGCTTCCGCGCCTGCACCTGAAGCGAGTACCAAGGGAATACCACTGAGAACGGTTGATAACATGGTCATGGTTATTGGACGTAGTCTTCTGGTAGCAGCCTGTAATGCAGCTTCTTTCACCGCAAGGCCTTCATCACGAAGCTGGTTGGCAAATTCCACCATGAGAATGCCGTTTTTAGCCATTATGCCGACAAGTAACACCAGCCCTATCTGACTATAGACGTTTAGTGTAGTGCCAGTTAAGTACAGGGCGAACACCGCGCTTGCCAGCCCGAAGGGCACAGTAAAAATCAAGATCAGACTGCTGACAAAACTTTCGAACTGCGCTGCAAGAACGAGGAAAACAACGACGATGGCAAAGCCGAAAGTGAGTGCCAGACCGCCAGAAGTCTCGTTCAGACTAGCCGCCTCAGCCAAGGGGATTAGTCTCATGTCTGGCTGCAACAATGGATCGGCGATGCTTTCCATTTCATTGAGCGCATCGCGCAAAGCGAATTCCGGGGTTAGCCCCGCGGTGACAGTCACTGCACGGGCGCGCGCCTCACGCGGTAGCGACGGTGCGATTGCCTGTTCCTGCAATGAGGCAATTGAGCTCATCGGTACAATACGACCATCCGATGTTTGCAAAAAAAGATTGGACAGGTCGGTTGGATCGTTTATGGGTTGTGCAGTTGATACCAGTTTGACAGCCACCGCACGATCTTCAATGAATACATCCCCCAGCTCTCGCCCGTCGAGTACCGACTGCATGGCTGATGCGAGACCATCGATCGCAATCCCAAGATCAGCTGCACGTTCTCTATCAATACTAATGGACAATTGGGCCTGGTTAGTCTCGTAATCCAGTCGAATCCTGCCAAAGCGAGGGTCTTGTTCCAGTTCGGCGACAAGTGCTTCCGCGCTTTTGGCAAGCTCCGGATAGCTGTTGCCTGCAATGGCCATCTTCAGCCCCGATCCTGCGCCACGAATACCCAGGCTATTGGGTTGTATTGCAAACGCCCGCACACCTGGAATGGAGCCTAGTCCGCGATTGATTTGCGAGACGATCTCATCCTGACTTCGCACGCGTTCATGCCACGGTGCAAGCGTTAGTACCATGAATCCGTTGTTGGAACCGCCACGACCTGCAATGGAGAATACGTTTTGCGCTTCGCCATTATCGACAATAGGCTGGACCAGCGCTTCAACCTTGCGTATCTGGGCTGCGGTATATTCCAGGCTAACCCCTTGCGGTGCACTGATGCGTAGTAGCGCAACCGAGCGATCTTCTCTAGGCAACAATTCTTCCGGAACCTTACCCAGCGCCTGCCAGGCAATAGCTGCAATGAAACAGGCAAGCAGCACCACAATCCCGGGAGCTGCAAGACATAGAGACAAGCCTTTTTTATAAAATCCTGCGCTCTTGTTACCCAGAATTCTAACGCTCTGTGCAAGCTTGTTGCTCTGTCTGGCTTGCTTGTGATTTTTGGAATCCTTCAATAGTCGAGAGGCGAGCATCGGGCATAAAGTAAGTGCCACGATGGAGGAGATAGTGACTGCAATAGCCAGTACAAAGCCAAACTCGCGAAACAAGCCGCCCGCCTGTCCGGGCAGAAATGACAGCGGGATAAATACGGCAGCCAAAACGGCTGTGGTTGTAATGACCGCAAAAAATACCTGACGAGTACCAATAACGGCAGCCGCTTTTGGCCCCATACCCTGATTGCGCCGGTTGACAATATTTTCCAATACCACAATGGCATCGTCTACCACCATTCCGGTAGCCAGCACCAAGGCAAGCAAGGTCAGTATATTGATGGAAAATCCGGCTAACCAGATACCTGCAACCGTACCGATCAACGCTACCGGCAAAGTGATGGCAGGGATGAGTGTGGCGCGCCAGTTCAGTAGAAAGATAAAGATGATGGCTATGACAATAGAGATGGCCATGGCCAGTGACTTCAGTACCTCACTGATAGAACCATTGATGAATACGGCATCGTCGCTGGTAACGCGGATATCCATTGTGTCGGGCAGCGTTTTACTAACGCGCTCTGCTGTGGCATGCACATCACGAGAGATTTCCAGTGTGTTGGATCCGGCTTGACGGATGATGGCAAAACCTATCCCGGTCTTGCCGTTGGCTCTCAGTGAACTTGATCCGATGTCAGCACCCAGGGTGACGGTTGCAACATCCCCGATTCGAGTGCGACCACTGATAATCAAAGCCTCAAACTCGGCAGCGGAATTAACAGAAGCAGTAGCTCTGACTGATAAATCTTGCGTGTCGCTGGACAAAGAGCCTGCAGGCGTATCGAAAGCGGCATTTGATAGCGCAGAGGCAAGGTCTGCAATGCTTAAACCTCTACTGGCAAGTCTTGATTGGTCAACGTCGATCCGAAATACCTCTTCACGATCACCATATACTCGGACGTCGGCAACACCGTTTATAGCGGTAAAGTTATCGATGACCTGATCTTCGACGATTAGCGTCATTTGCTCCGCAGTCAATGTGTTGGATGTGACTGCAAGACGCAGCACAGCTTCTGCATCGCTATCAGCCTTGACGATGCGGGGATCGGAGACCTCATCGGGTAAGTCGCGAGACACCCGGGCAATGGCATCGCGCATATCACTGGCTGCAACATCCAGGTTGGTTGAATCACGAAAATCGATGGTTACGCGGCTTCTGCCAAACGAGGAGGATGATGAAATATTCTTGACGCCGGCAACGCGACCTGCAGCAGATTCTATGATGGCGGTCACTTCGCGATCTATCGTTTCAGGCGCAGCGCCAGTGTAGTCGGTGGTGACCGTAATGACCGGGCTATCAACCGAAGGTAGTTCACGTATTTCTACGCCGACAATTGCCGCAAGACCGGCAACGACAATCAGCAGGCTTAGTACAATTGCAAGAACGGGTCTTTTGACAAACAGCGCTGTCATATCAGACATGGCGCTGGCAGCATTGTGAGTATGAGTACTCATGATCCGCTGGCAGATGTGTCTGATGAGGGTTTTTCAGTTTGTTTGAGTTTGTCACTCGCATCACCGGCAGGGCGCCGAGGTGCGCCATCAATTCTGACCTCGGCCCCTTGACGAAGTGCCAGCACGCCTTCACTGGCAATTTGATCACCGGGTTGCAAGCTTGCATCGATAAGTACTGACTCAGGATTGCGCTGTATGATCCGCGCGGCAACGCGTTGCACTTTGTTATCAACTATCTGCCATACAAATGATCCGCCTGAGTCCCATTGAATGGCGAGCGGATCTACCGCAGGAAAACTCTGGCCAGGAAAATTCAATTGCAATTCAAACGACATGCCTGGGCGCAGCTTGTCATCTTGATTTTTAATGCGTGCCCTGACAGGCAAAGTGCGGCTATCTCGTTCGATTCGGCTGCCAATACCGCTGATTGTGCCTTCGTATTGGGTACCCGGGTCGGCTAATGCTGTGGCGTTAACGGCTTGATCCAAAGATATCTGATTGGCGAAACGCTCAGGTACCCAGAATTCGACATCCAGTTCTGAGCGGTTATCAATGGTCAGTAGTTCGGTTTGTGCATTAATGTAGTTGCCCGTATCTGATGAGACAAATCCGACAATGCCGGCTATCGGTGCCGTAATGGTTCGGCGAGCAAGCTTAAGCTCGGTATCGCGCAATGCAAGTTGTGCATCTGTGAGAGCAGCTCGCGCGCGATTACGTTCTACCTGCGATGTGGTTCGCGAATTGTAAAGCTGTTCAAGTCGTGCGGCATCGGCTTCGGCTTCTGAGGCCTCACGAGCTGCGCGGTCGCGAGCAATCTGCTGTTCATCATCATCAAGCTTGGCCAATATTGCATCTGCTTCAACGCGTTGACCGGCGGATACCAGAACTTCAGTCAGAATACCGCCGCTTAGTGGTACAACGCTGACCGATGCCTGCGCTGTGCCATTGCCCACAGCCTTGAGTCGATCGTTTATAAGTATGTCGGTAACATCGCTTGCCACGACCAACGGAGCGGGTCTGCCTCTGCCACCCGATCTTCCGCCGCCAGCCGGTTTGCCTGCTGCAGCGGGTTTACCTTTGTCAGCGCCCTGAGCTGCGGTGTCTGCAGGATCTTTCGAAAATGCCTGAAAGCCGAGAATGCCGGCAAGGATCACCGCCGCGCCAATGGCGGTTAAAGTAAGTGTTTTCATAGTTCAAGAGTTTACAAAAAGTTTACTTGCAACGCGCAGAAAAACAGCCGACACGGTATCTTACTGGTTAATACTTACGTATTTAGAAGGAACTTGAACGCACTATCGAAGCTTACGAGTGAACTGTGCAAGAAATAAGTGTTTCTTCTGGCAGTGCAGACACGGTATTGCCGAACGATAAAGCCTTAACGCTACGGAGGACAGCGACAAGATGTTTGTAAGAACAATGTTTTCAATCATCGCTTTTGGGGCTGCAGGGCCATCGTTAGCTCAGGCAATCCCTGATTCACAAAAAACAAGTCCGTGGTTTCAGGAGGGTCAGAGCCACGTTGCCAGTCGCTTGAATGCCCAAACCTTGCAAGCGGATGCCCCTCAAGCCAAAAACGTTATTCTGTTTGTGGGTGATGGTATGGGTATCTCGACGCTGACCGCAGCGCGAATCCTCAGCGGACAACGCGCTGGTGGTAGTGGCGAGGAGGCCAGTCTGAGCTTCGAACGCTTTGCTCATACTGCTTTGGTCAAAACATACAATGTTGATGCACAGATTCCGGATTCTGCTGGCACCATGACGGCGATGATGTCCGGAATCAAGACTAATGCCGGTGTGGTTGGTGTCAATTCCTCTGTGCAAAGAGGAAATTGTTTGCAAGTTGCAGGTAACGAACTTGTCAGTGTGCTGGATCTTGCTGAAATCAAAGGTATGGCCACGGGCCTGGTAACCACTACGCGTGTCACTCATGCAACACCGGCAGCTGCCTATGCTAAATCGGCGAGTAGGGATTGGGAAGATGTATCAGATCAATCCGTAGAGGTCATCAATCAGGGTTGCGAGGATATAGCCTCTCAGCTAGTGAACTATCAGCAGAACCTAGAACGGCGCTTTCCTGCTATTGATATCGATGGTATCGATGTTGTATTGGGAGGTGGCAGGGACAATTTTCTGCCACTGGGTCCAGACACTGACCTGACAGCTTCATTCGGGCAAGGTAGCGGTCAGCGAACCGACAATCGTAATCTTATTGCCGAATGGCAGCAGACATACCCAGAGGGTCAATACCTCGTTGATGCCATCGATCTTGCCGCTATCGATGCCAACTCATCGACGCCGATTCTTGGATTGTTCAGCAGCTCTCATATGCAGTACGATGCTAACCGGGCTGTTAATGAGCTGTCACAACCCTCGTTAACGCAAATGGTCGTCAAAGCAGTGGGTGCTCTGCGAAATAACCCACAGGGCTATTTACTTATTGTCGAGTCTGGTCGAATCGATCATGCGCATCATGCGGGCAATGCACACGGTGCGCTTAGTGAAACCATTGAACTGGCTAATGCCGTCGACGCTGTTCAGGAAATAACTGATTCCGCAGAAACCCTTATCATGGTGACCGCTGATCACAGCCATGTCATGACGTTTTCAGGTTATCCAAAGCGCGGTAATCCGATTCTGGGCAAAGTAGTTTCCGAAGGTAGTACCAGTCCGGCGCTAGCCGGCGATGAACTGCCGTACACCACGCTTGGATACGCCAATGGTCCAGGATTTCGCAATTATGGCGACAACACTGATCCTGACAGAACGTATGCAGATGGCGTCACAGGTGGTCGGCAAAGTCTGGTAGATGTTGATACCGAAGCACCGGGTTTCCACCAGGAAGCTCTGGTTCCGCTGATTGCCGAAACGCATGGTGGGGAAGACGTAGCCGTTCACGCTACCGGTGCAGGAGCCTATCGAGTGCAAGGGTCTATCGAGCAGAATCTGATCTTCCATGTAATAGATCAAGCTTTGGGGCTAAGTCAATGAAGCGCGCAACATTGAGCACTTGCATGCTGCTGAGCACATGCGTATTGCTAAGCGCTTGTTCTGATGACAAGGGGCTGCTCGACGATGTATCGGGCAGCAATAACCCTGCAGATCAATCACCGACATCGCCCGACGGTATCGTGCCTGGCGGCAACGTCTCCGGCAACGTCTCAGAAAACGATGCCTATGAATTTGCAGCGCAATCAGTGGCAAATAGCGCACAGCCTGTTGAGATCAGAGGCGCTGCGAAAAACATCATTTTATTTGTCGGTGATGGTATGGGTATTTCTACGGTTACAGCTGCGCGTATTCTTGATGGTCAGCTTCAAGGAAAGCCTGGTGAAGAGCATTCACTAAGTTGGGAAGCCTTGCCGTTTGCAGGCTTATCCAAAACCTATAATGTTAACGCCCAGACTGCTGACTCTGCTGGCACCATGACGGCCATTATGACGGGTGTAAAAACCGACGCAGGCGTTGTGGGGGTCGACGAAGATGTCAATCGTGGCGAGTGCGCATCGCAAGCGGGTAACGAGCTGGTCACAGCACTAGAGCTTGCAGAGATTGCCGGTATGTCTACAGGCATAGTCAGCACGGCGCGTATTACGCACGCTACCCCTGCTGCCACCTTTGCCAAATCTGTTGAACGCGGGTGGGAGAGCAATGCTGCCATGTCTGCAGAGGCTGTAAGTCAGGGTTGTGAAGACATTGCCTCGCAACTCGTCAACTTCGAAAAAAGACTCGAAGCACAGTATCCGGGCCTGGAGGTTGACGGAATGGAGTTGGCAATGGGGGGCGGTCGCCGGCACTTTCTTCCCAATGATCCGGCGGCTAACAGCAGTGATACGGCAAACGCTGTGGAAGGTGCAAGAACAGACGGCATCGATCTGACAAAACAGTGGTTATCTCAATACCCGCAAGGTGCCTATATTACCGATCAGGCTGGCTTCGATAGCCTGAACGCGGAAGCGACCAGCCAGGTACTGGGTCTGTTTAATGAGTCGCATATGGAGTATTCAGCCAATCGTGCCAATGATATTGCAGGCGAACCCGGCCTTGCACAGATGACGAGCAAAGCTATTGAGCTACTCGACAATAACGAGCGTGGATATTTTCTGTCCGTGGAAGCAGGCAGAATTGACCATGCCCATCATGCCGGTAGTGCCTATGGTGCGCTGACGGACACTATCGAGCTATCAAAAGCGGTGCAGGCGGCCATGGATGTTACTGATCCGGCCGACACCCTTATCATCGTGACAGCAGATCATAGCCACGTGTTTAGCATAGGGGGCATTGCCAGGCGTGGTAATCCGATTTTGGGATTATCGGTAGGCATTGGCCAGATCGTGGCCACGCTCGCAGAAGATGGCATGCCTTACACCACCCTGTCGTATGCCAACGGTCTGGGTTTCAGAGATTTTGGTGAGAACACAAACTTTGATAGAACCTACACAGAAGACGGTAATGCGGGACGAAAAGATTTAAGCATTGTTAACACCGTTACCAGCGGTTTTCATCAAGAATCTCTGGTGCCGCTGCCGGTGGAAACACATGGTGGTGAAGATGTGAGTATCTATGCGCGCGGACCCGGGGCCTCATTGGTCACAGGTACCGCCGAGCAAAGCGTACTCTTTCATGTTATGGAATATGCGGCTGACCTGGAAGGTCGTGCCAATACTGTATTAAATGCAAGATAGCCCGCTCGGACAAACTCCCACGGGCTTTACAAGGATCAAGACTATCAGAAATCTAATACGTATCGGCGCTGCCTGTCTTCTAGGCATCGCTTCAATATTTACCTCTGCACAGGCAGCCTCCCTCACTGTCTCGCTCGGCGAACTGGATGCAGCCATTGATGAAGTGGAGGGCAGTCCGGATGCTATCGAGCGTATGGTGCTGGCGCGCATTGAGCAGGCATTGATTGATGCAGATCTACAGCTCTCTGAAGGTGAGTTGTTGTTCACCGACTACAGCGAAAATCTCATTGATGACAACAGTTGTACTCGCACTGAAGTGCGCACATTGAATACAACGGCTGCATTATCGTCGGATACGGCGTTGAATTTCTCGCTGACATCCATTAACGATCCTATCGAATTGAATGTGAATATCCTCGCTCGCGTGGCGGCGTCTGGACGTGCCAAGCAGACACTGGGTGTTCGCATTGGTGATTGTCGAAAGGTTGCTGAGGATAACTTCTCGTTCAGTGCAAGCGGCGAGATTGTACTATCCCTACAGTTGCGTCTGGAGCTAAACCCGGTATTGGAAACCAGCTTGCAACGTCTGGTATTGCGGCCTGTTGTTACCCTTGACGGGACGCTTGAGGCGCGCAACATACGAGTGGATGTTGATGATTCCCTACTGCGTTCGGCGCTGGAACGTATTCTTGAGGACGAAATTGATGATGCGCTCGTGGCTTCGGAACTGGCAGATGGCGTTGTGCAGTTGGAATCTGATCTTAAAGATGCGTTGGATAAGGAACTTGAACAAGGCGTGCTAATAGTTGATCTGCCGTCACCGACTGATGAGCAGGTGTCGCGTTTATATACGCTGTTGTCACCAAAAGGTGATTTTTCGCTCCCATTGGGGTACCTCAGAGTCAAGCGTGTTGAGCTTCTTGGAGCATTGGTGACGGGTGATGATAATGCATTGAAAGCATTACTTGCTGATGCTGCGACATGCACCGCTGCGGCTTTGCTGCAAACGAATCTGCAACACACACCGGTGTATCAATTGGCGGGCAATGGCTGCGAGAAAGTGTCTGATGGGCAGATCAATGATGCCCCAAGCGCGTTGTTTACTGACAATCAATGTTTGACAACGCTGGATTTTCAGTCGACATCTGACATTGATTACTGCCGGTATGTGCTGGATACAGAAAGACTTGGCAACGCCCAGTCCAACCCGGAAACGCTTGATCAGTGGACTCTGTCGCCCGGAACGCGCTTTGATATTGGAGCTGTGCGTCTGTCCGGGCTGCTCCAGCCGTTCACTCAGCGCGTGAACTACAAGCAAGTCTCTACGGCGCAAGGCGAGTGTTCGCTGGAGATGCGTATCCATACTCTGGCACCCGGTGCAGAAGGCGGGTCTCTAAAACCATTGATAGCGTTTCACGGTGGTAGCTGGAGCCGACGCTCGTCAGGCGCCCTGGGTATCGAGGCAGTTTCTACATTGTTTGCTAATCAGGGTTACGTCGTATTTGCACCTTTTTATCGACTCATAGATACCGATGAAGGCAATGCGGCTTGTAATGATGCAACGCTGACTGATGTGCTTGACGATGCCAGCGATGCGCTGGATTGGGTTCAATCGAATGCCGCTCGCTACGGTGCCGAGGGTAGGCCTGTGGTGTTCGGGCAATCAGCTGGCGGTCACATGAGCGCAGTGCTGGCAGTGGAACGTGCGGAAGAAATTGCCAGTGCAGTACTGTTTTATGCGCCCACTGATTTTACTGATTTTGCCCGTCAGATTCTCAGTGGTGAAATAGATAGTGAGACCGGTAAAGGTATTCTTGAGTCTGTTGTAGGACAGACCCTTGAGACTCTGGATATCAATGCACCGCTAATACGACGTAATACTTTGACAGAGAGAATTGCTGGCGGCGATATCGATGTTCCACCATTTTTCCTGCTGCATGGAATGGAGGATACGGTTCTGCCTTTTGAGCAGTCTGTTCGTTTTTGTAATTCCTTGACAGGTAGTCCTGATGCTGGTCCGGCGTCAGACTCTGTTGCTGGCAGCCCGAACGATCCGTTCAAGCGAGTAATCAACTGTGATTTGACAGGTAGCGAATTGCACCTGATCACAGAAGGCGAGCACGCATTGGATTTGTGTATTTCCGAAGAATTATGTCTTGCTGGCTCGCCACTCAGTGCGCAAGCTACGGCCAATTCTGTTGAGCGTATGCTTGATTGGGTGCAACTAATGGATGTGGAAGAGATTGATACGCCTGTCGATGAGAACACACCTGGTGATGGGCAAGTGCCCATGCAAGATGGTAGTGGTGGTGGTGGTGGACAACAGATGTCTTCCGGTGGTGCTACCGGGGTAGCGGGTATTTTATTGTTATTCGCAGTTTTTGTCGGACGAGCCTTGAACCCGTGGCGATTAAACAGGATCTAAACAGAGTAAACCCTAGCGTTGCATAAAATTCCGGCCGAAGGCGGCCCCGCCCAGAACCGCTTCGCTGCTTCTATAGCAGCATCTAAGGACCGAAGGCGGCCCCGGCTGTACTCATTTTTCCTGGATCTCACCTAGAGTGACTAGGCTCAATCCAGTAAAAACTCCGTGCAGCCGGGGCCGCCACCGGTACTTATATACAGCTCTATAAGCTTCTGGACTCGAAATTTTATGCAACACTAGGGTAAAATAAACCAGCGAGACCAAGTTTGCTGCACGCGAAAAATGACGATAGGCACACGTCGGATTTTGCGTGCCGACGTGGCTTGAAAAATACCTGGCTATGCTGATGTCATATGATAAAAGCACAGTTTGTTGCCATCAGGGTCATGCACATAGCCGCCATAGAAAAACGATACTCTCTGGCCGGGTTTGCCGGCGTCAGTTGCGCCCAGTTCAATGGCCTTTTCGTAGAGGGCATCTGCACCTTCTGGAGAACCACCGGGGATAGCAACCATCTGACCATTACCACAACTTTGTGTTTGACCGTCAGCGGGTAAGCAGATTGCCAACATTCCACCTCCGGTATCGTTACCGTAAAATTTAATTCGCTCAAGGCCCATTATCTGTTTGCCGCCGACCAGGGCCAATAATGAATCGTAGAAGGCAAGGCCTTTTTCAAGGTCAGAAACTCCCAGTGTTGTATATCCAATCATAATGAATCCCAAAGGTATGTTGACCGCTGGAAAAAGCCAGCGATAAGGAGAGTATACAGAGAACAACAGTGCACTCCTGCCAGCAATGCCTGCCAGGAATCCAGTCGCCTATCTATTTAACTGGCAGCCGATTATCGTCGCCTGAATAGCCAGGCGGGAGACAAGGCGAGGGTTGCCATCGGTTGTTAACGGTAGCTTGGTCGACCTTGAGTAGGTTATGCTTGCTCTATGCAATCTCAAGCACCAGAAAACGGGCGGGACGTTCCGTAGACAGTTTTAGCACAATCATCCAACAGAGGACTCTACATGAAAACATCTTCTTTTCTGAAAACGGCGGTAGCCAGCATGCTGGTTACTATCGGTGCCAGCCAAGTGGCCTACGCTGACACTCTGCGAATTTTGACATGGGGTGGTTATGCACCTGATGACGTCGTCGAAATGTTTGAAAAAGAGACGGGACACACCGTTGAGGTGACCCTGTCGAACAACGAAGAAATGATTGCCAAGCTGCGTGCCACGGCAGGTGGCGGTTTTGATCTGGCGCAACCCAGTCAGGACCGGATAGCCGGACCTCAAACTGAGTTCGGAATTTACAAGCCGATTGATCTTTCACGTATTGAGGGTGATCTGTTTATCACATCGATGCTAGAGGCGACTCAAGCTAATACGACTGTCGGTGATGAGGTCTTTGGTGTGCCACACGTTTGGGGAACATCTGGTCTGGTACTGGATACAGAAGTTGCCGCATCAGTTAAAGACTATACGGATCTGTGTACAGACGATATTGCTGGCAAAGTTTCGTATCGTTTAAAGCGACCAACCCTGATCGGTTTTGCTTTTTCAATGGGTCTGGACCCGTTTGCAGCGTACGCAGATGAGGCCGCTTACACAGACATCATGGAACAGGTTGAAGCTAAACTCGTTGAATGCAAGCCCAATGTCAAAACTTATTGGGATGGCGGTGATGAGCTGATGAACCTTTTACGCTCCGGCGAAGTGGTAGCTTCCATGGCTTGGGATACAGGCGGCTGGAAGCTGAATGACGACAAGCCTGCAGTCACTTTTGTTGCGCCTGAATCTGGCGCGCTTGGCTGGATAGATACCTTCGTACTGCCTTCCAAGGGACGAGCAGATGATGCTGCCTACGACTGGATAAACTTTGTGATGCGTCCGGAAGTTGCCGCAATGATTACCGATCAGGCGGGCAACTTTACTGCCTCCAAAGGCGCTGATGAGTTTGTCAGTGCGCAGCTTAAGGCCAAGTACCAGGCCAGCTTTCCTACTGAGGCTGTAGACAACATCAAATGGTATCCACCAGTGCCTGCAGGCCTTGAAGCTATAGAAGGTGGCATTCTGGATCGCGTAAAGGCATCTGACTGATACCCGCGACATCTCAGCCCTGCCCGAGTGTGGGGCTGAATCTATCCCAAGGAATGACAATGCCTGCGCCAGACCTTCACTGTCAAAACCTGTCTAAAGTCTATGACGGTGTGGTAGCCGTTGATGACATCAGCTTTGAAGTTCCCGCAGGCTCGTTCTTCTCTATTCTTGGTCCGTCGGGTTGTGGAAAAACCACTATCATGCGGATGATTGCAGGCTTTCAGGAGCCGACATCGGGCGACATAAAAATCAAGGGACAGTCCGTGCTGAATGTTCCTCCAAATCAACGCCCTGTAAACATGGTTTTTCAACATCTGGCCTTGTTTCCGATGATGAATATATCCGACAACATCGGTTATGGGCTACGCCGCCGAGGTATGGGCAAAGCCCGGATTAAACTCAAGGTAGAAGAGACGCTTGAGCGTATGGGCCTGCCTGGCATTGAGCACCGTCAGGTAAGTGAGCTATCTGGCGGTCAGAAGCAGCGCGTTGCTATCGCGCGCTGTATGGTTCTGGAGCCCAGCGTTCTGCTACTTGATGAGCCGCTGGGTGCACTGGACTTGAAGTTACGCGATCAAATGAAGGTGGAGCTTAAAGCGCTTCAGGCTAGCTTTGACACGACATTTCTTTATATCACGCATGATCAGAGTGAGGCGCTAGTCATGTCGGACGCTATAGTTGTCATGAACAAGGGCAGATTCGAGCAGGTAGGCACTGCTGAAGATCTGTATCACAATCCGCAAACCACCTTTGTTGCAGGCTTTGTCGGTGAAAGTAATCAGTGGCTTGGAACGATAACCCGACATGAAGGAGAATCGGTTCAACTTGACACATCCTCAATGAGCATTCGCGCGCTGGCATCAGGGGGCAATTTACATCAAGGTGCGAAAGCCAAAGTGTTTGTGCGGCCTGAGGCAATTCGTATAAGCAAAGACGCACAGGATCTGGCAGGTTCTGACAACAAGCTTTCTGGCAAGGTTAAGCAAATTCTTTTCAATGGTGCGGCTAGCCGACTGCTTGTCAGTCCTGATCAAGGTGGCGATATTATTGAAGTCAATATGCCACAGGCAGGTGTGCTGAGTAAGTGGAAGCCGGGCGACTCAGCCCATGTTGGCTGGTCGGCGGATCAAGGCGTGGCCTTTGTGGACACGTCTAATTAATGAATACTCGTCGTCAACTAGGATTCTATCTTTTGTTGGCGCCCCTGGTTCTGTGGTTATTACTGCTCATCGTGATTCCGCATATCAATCTGGCGATGCTATCCCTGCAGGAGCGCGTGGGTGTCCGCGAATATGAAACAAGTCTTGCCAATTACATGACCTTTGTCGAAGAGCCGCTGTATCTAACCATCTTTGCACGCACCGCTATCATGTCTGTATTGGCAACGATACTTACGCTACTGATTGGTTTTCCTGTGGCCTATTACATCGCCAAACTTGCGCGTGGGCGATTACGCTCAGTATTGTTTTTGCTGTGTCTGGTGCCGTTCTGGGTTTCAGAGTTGGTAAGAACATTTGGCTGGATGATTCTGTTGCGTGAAACCGGTGTTGTATCGTCTTTTTTACAATGGACCGGAATTGTTTCTGGGCCAGTAGAGTTGTTGTATAACGATGCAGCCATTATGGTGGGTCTTGTCTATACATCCATGCTGTTCATGGTTGTGCCGTTGGTGACAACGCTGGACACTCTGGATGATTCGGTTATTGAAGCGGGCTACGATCTAGGCGGTAAAACAAGCTCGATATTACGCGAGATAGTAATCCCACATGCGATGCCAGGCATTGTCTCAGGTTGTATTGTCGTGTTCATGCTATCTCTGGGGAATTACCTGACACCGATCATGTTAGGTGGAAAGGACAGCCTGTGGTTTACTGAGCTGATTTACTCTCAATTCATCGTACGATTTAATTGGGAGCTGGGAGCCGCCTTCGGTTTCCTACTCTTGTTCTTGTCGTCTGTCATTGTCTGGGTCACGCTGAGGTTGAGCGGGCAGACACTGGAAAAGACAATGGGATAAGGATGATGAAATGATTCCAACTATACCTCGTAACCGTACGGTCGATATTTTCTACAATATCTATATTATTGTGTTTTTTGTATACCTTGCGTTGCCACTTGTCATCGTTGCTATCTTTGCGTTTAACGATAGCCAATTTCCATCGCTGCCCTGGCAAGGCTTTACGACTGACTGGTTTTTTGGAGATACTCAACCAAAGGTGGGTGTATTCAAAGAGAAGTCTATACTGAGCGCCATCGGCACCTCTATTATTGTCGGTATTTGCGTATCACTATTGGCAGTTTTTGTTGGATGTACCAATGCCTTTTTGTTCAACCGTTATGTATTTCGCGGTAGAAGTGTCCTGTATGTTTTCATGATATTGCCTTTGGTAATTCCGGGTATTGTTCTTGGAATTTCAATTCTGGTTTTCTCCTCGTACATTGCCAATATTGCATGGGACGCCGTGGAATGGGACCTGCTTGCACTGCGTCCAGGGCTAACGCTGGTTGTGTTGGGTCAGTTTTCCTTTATTACCACTATAGCCACACTGGTTATCTCAGCGCGCCTGAAAAGTTTTGATCGTTCGCTAGAGGAGGCTGCGCTAAACCTTGGTGCCAATCAGATAACGGCCGTATGGACAGTAACACTCCCTTACCTTGCACCTGCCATGGTGGGAGCATTTGTGGTGTCATTTTTGATGAGTTTTGAAAACTTCAACACCACACTCATGCTGGTCGGATCTGATGCACCACTGACAATTACGATGTTTGACCGACTAAAGGAAGGTTCAACCCCATTGTTAAATGCGGTGTCGCTGGTGCTGATGATAGGCTCAAGTTTGCTTGCGCTTGTTATGATCGCGTTTCAGAGGCGTTAGTGATATACGGGTTAATGTCGTGTTCGTCAATTATGGAAAAAACGGACCACTTATCCCCAGAATTATAGAGGTGCCGAGAAAGACAGCCAAGCGCCCAATCCAGTCATTGAGTAAATCCACTAGATCGTTGAACGTATAATGGTTATCGATTGGAAAGTGGACTTTGACTATTGCACTTTAACGCCTCAGTCACTCGAAGTGTATGCGGGAGCCAAATTGCCGTAAAATGGAGCGGTGCGACTGGCATGGTAGTCAGCTAGCTGGTGAAAGTCCAGCCTTCGCCCTGTGAGAAGGGAAGAAGTAGGCGAAAGCAAGGGTGCCCGAAGAAACGGTGAGTCGTTGCCCACGGGGAACAACGGCGATTCACTAGCCAATGAGGGATCTGAAGGAAGCTCTAGCCAAATTGGTCACCTAAACGAAAGTGAACCTTCGTAAGGCGGCAATACAGGGGTAAGGTGCCCGCGACCACCGAAGCCCGATATTCTCATCGTAATGTGTTGTTGTATTGAAGGTAGGTAGACCAAGAAAGAGGTGACTTTCTGTTGTATCCTCAATACTCATTCTTGGCCTGCGCCTGGCAGCGGCAATTTGCTCCAGCTTCAGCCATTGCAAAATCTCAGAATTTTGATCCAACTCACGTAGACATGGGGCATTTTCATCTTCTGAATCCAGTGCGAGTAAGCCTTGTCTTGATGTTGATTCAGCCTGTTGCGCCGGACTTGCGCCGTTATGTGACAGGTCCCGTTCCTTGTGCGGTAGGTCTAGCTCGCTATGTGGGAGGTCTCCCCTCTTATGTGGTAGGTCTTGCTCATTGTTGGGTAGGTATCCTTCTTGCGTATCAAAGGCAAGCTGATACCAGCTGCCACGACCACGTCCTTCGCGTTTGAGAAATTCGCTATCCACCAACACTGCCTGTCGTTGCGTGATGTCTACGGAGTAGCTGGAGTATGCCCAAGCGCAGTGACAAACTGCGGCTACAGTGAGTTGCACAGATTACCAAATGCCAATTTATGTGAAAATCGAATTACTGACAAAAATTTTCTAGCAGGCCAACACAGCGCTAAGATGAGTTTGCAGCCAGCGCAATGTTGTGAGGTACTCATGGTTCTGGGTCGGTTGCAAATGACAGCTTCAGCGTACTGTTAGCTTGCACTTTAGTTGCGTCTCAATGGCCAAATCCTCTTTAGTTCAACTGGGCTCCTGAATTTTCGTCGGACGGGCATCGTCTGAGATATTGCGTTCGGATGCCCACTTGCCGACTTGAAACATTAGGTTCAGCAACCCCAAGACTATTATTGCTATCGTAAGATTGTGTGTCTTTCGCGCATTATTCTGATTGTCATTATGCCTTTGTTCTTCTTTAACATATTCTGACAGCGTTACTAGTGACTGTGGCGATAATTTAAAACCTCCATTTTCATCTGAAACAGTTCCTAGTGAAGTACCGATTATTCCAATATTGACATAACTTAATAGCTCTTCTTTTTCCATTTAAAATAATTCCAGCAACCACATTGCCTTGAGCTGAAATAAGGTTTTGGGAAAAAATAAGAACAAGAATCATG
>ENA-ORXR01000316-ORXR01000316.1-marine-metagenome-genome-assembly--contig:-NODE-316-length-71427-cov-16.652768_pt1 | contig 71427 bp, 50 predicted proteins | sample MGYA00237866_ERZ511479 | MGnify/ENA metagenome assembly ERZ511479 | reverse complement strand
GTCATAAAGTTACTGGCGCTTATGATGGTGTGTGCACTCTCAATCACAATAATTGATGGCGGAATGAAAACTATCGTTCAGGACGCTCAATCCCACTTTGGAGATTACAGTCTTTCGGGTCGGGCTGTTACCATGTTGCTATTATCGATGGCGGCGGTCATTTGCTTGCCGCGTCAGTTTCATGTGGCGATAATTGAACGCCGTGATCGATCCGAAGTGAATTGGGCGCGTTGGCTATTTCCAATCTACCTCCTTCTGACAAGTCTCGTCGTGGTGCCTATCGCAATGGCGGGGATGGCTGAATATCCGACAGGCGTTTCACCTGACCTTTTCGTTTTGCAGCTTCCTTTGGGGCAGGGAGATGGGTTCCTCGCAATGTTCGTTTTCCTGGGCGGATTTTCTGCGGCGACCGGTATGGTCATCGTCTCTACGATTGCGCTCTCCACAATGGTGACAAACGATATTATCGTGCCTAACTTCATTGAACGCGGGAAGCTGACAAGCGGTTCTGGTGATGGGGGCGCAAAGCTAATTCTTATCCGCCGCGTTGTGATCGTAGCCTTACTTCTTCTCGCCTATGGTTATTATCGTCTGGCCGAAGATAGCGCAGCTTTGGCACAAATTGGATTGCTCTCATTTGCGGCAGCGGCGCAATTTGCCCCTGCATTATTGGGTTCAATCTATTGGCGGCATGGCAAAAAGGCAGGCGTGATAGTAGGTCTTGCATCAGGGATGCTTATTTGGGGTTACACGCTTTTCTTACCTGCAGTGATAGGCGTGGAGGCCATGGCGTCAATCATGCCGGAAGCACTCAATCCTCACGGCCTATTTGGCAGTCAATTTGGGGATAGTCTGACGCATGGTGTGTTTTGGAGTCTGAGTGCGAACATTATTTGCTTCATACTCGTCTCCCTCCTGTCTTCAGAACGTCTGCGCGATCGTGTGCAGGCCGTGGCGTTCACCGCGCCGGGCCGAGAGAAAATTGTGACCGGGGTGAACCCGAATACAGAAATCACATCAATCTCGCCGGATGGGTTGTCTGTGCTGGCATCAAGATTCTTAGACGCGGAGGCCGTGGCGCATTCTTTCGAAAAATTTGGCGTGGAAACAAGCGCTAAAGTCCAAGGGGCCGGTTCGGCCAGTTGGCAATTGGTTCAACATACGGAAAAGCTCTTAGCTAAAGCGATTGGAGCCTCCTCCGCGCGGGTAATCATGTCCTCTGTTTTGGCCGGTGTGAACGTTGATCTGGATGACCTCTTAACGATTTTCGATCAGCGAAGTGCCTCCCAACGTTTCGATCAGCATATGCTTCAGGCAACATTGGAGAATGTCTCTCAAGGCATCAGCGTGGTCGACAAAGATCAGAATCTCATTGCGTGGAATGGGGCCTATATAGACCTCTTCAATTACCCGCCTGAGCTTATTCGAGTTGGCGTGCCTATTCAGACACTGATTGAGCACAATATTAAATCGGGATGGATCGAAGGCAAAAATTTGTCTGGTCAAGCCCGACGTCGAGTCAATCATATGCGGTCGGGTAAGCCGCATATGTATGAACGTGAAAATCCGGATGGACGTTTTGTCCGGATCACCGGAAGTCCCATGCCAGGAGGTGGATATGTAACGACGTTTACAGATATTACCGAAGATAAACGGCGAGAGCAGGCTTTGATTGAAGCCAATGAAACTTTGGAGGCGCGTGTTTCATCCCGGACCCAGGAGTTAGAAGGCCTGACGAAAGACTTGGATATAGCCAGACAAGAGGCTGTTGGGGCTAATGCGTCTAAAACACGTTTCTTGGCCGCAGCCAGTCATGATTTATTGCAGCCTCTAAACGCTGCCAGACTATTTCTTGGTGCGGCTGACAGCGATGAAAAAAACAAAGCTCTCATAGCGAAAGCGGATCAATCCATTCAATCAGCTGATCAACTCTTGAAAGGGCTGCTTGATATTTCTCGGCTCGATCATTCAAATGTCAAACCTCAAATGACCGAAATCCCGCTCGGGCCATTATTTGAGGACCTTGTAGATGAAGCCGCTCCAATGGCAATAAAGGCTGGTTTGGACTTACGATTTGTCCCAACGCGATTGAGTGTGAAGGCAGACCCGGATTTTCTACAAAGTATTTTGCGCAACTTCCTCTCGAATGCGCGTCGATACACAGTTGAGGGCGGCATCGTGATGGGCGCGCGCCGAACTGGGGACAAGGTTTCAATTGAAATTTGGGATAGCGGGCCGGGGATTTCTAAAGATAATCAAGCGTCCATATTCGAAGAATTCCAAAGATTTGAAGACGTAGATAACTTGGGCATCCGGGGAGCTGGGTTGGGCCTTTCTGTCGCGCAGCGTATGGCTGAACTCATGGACGCACATTTGGAAGTCCGCTCAGTTCTGGGAAAGGGGAGCGCTTTCTCAGTTATTTTAGAGCGAGCAAAGACACAGGCAAAGCGCCCAATGTCGCCATCTATTGTGTCTAAGCCTCTCGGGAATGAGCTAAAAGGCTTTACGGTATTATGTATCGATGATGAGGTGACGATATTGGAGGGTATGACCGCATTGCTTTCGTCATGGGACTGTAAAGTCCTAACCTGCACAAATGGTGAAGATGCCATCGGATTGGTATGTGATCATGACGTTCAAGCGATTATTGCTGATTTTCAGTTAGGCGATAAAGAGAATGGATTGCAAGTAATAGCGCACTTGCGTCCGCATCTAAAATCGCCCGAAAATGTCTGCTTACTGTCGGCTTTAAAAACTAAAGATATCGAAAGATTTGCTGCAAACGACAACATTAGAATTTTGACAAAGCCAGCAAATCCGGAGGACATTCACAAATTTCTATTAAGCTGTATTCCGGCAATAGCTGCCGAGTAGCTAGACCGTTTGTAGATGTGTTGCATCTCGGAAAATCAGGAGCGCTTGAGTGCGGTTATTGGCTCCAAGCTTTCTGAAAATCGCCGTCATATGAGCCTTTACGGTGGCCTCTGAAATCCCCATTTCATATGCAATTTGTTTGTTCAGTAGTCCATCAGACAAACATGACATTACACGGCGCTGCGCGGGTGTCAGGCTGGCCAATTTTTGCGCGGCTGCACTTTCAGCCTCTGCGGCACCTGACATTTTGATAGGAAATGATTTTTCCCCAGAAAGAACCGTCTGGATTGATTTTGTCATGCAGTCCAATGGTGTGCTTTTTGGGATGTAACCGGAGGCCCCGAGCGCGTGTGCAGTTGTGTAGGCTTGTTGCGACTCTGTTGCTGAAACAATAATGATTGGAGTGTCTTGATCAACACCTCGGATTTTTGACAGGCCTTCGAAGTCTTGTGAGTCTGATAGGTTCAAATCGAGTAAAGCCAATGAATAATGATCAGTTTCTAAGGCTTTAACCGCGCCAGCAACGCTTCCCACGCTTTGTATGTTTTCTGCTTTTATCTCTGATTTTATGAGGGCGACCTCTAGCGCAGCTCGAAAGAGCGGATGGTCATCGATAACCAGCACTTTAGTGGCATTGGTCAATTATTTCCCCTTAGTCGATTGCCCCGACTTATAAGAGTTTATACAACACATTATACTTTAGTGTATACGACCTTAGTCTTAGCACCAATGGCTAATGGCGCGAAAGCGTCTCATGAGTGACAAACCTCTTGAACCAAGGGGAGAGTTTCATGAAAAATAGTCTCAAAGTAATATTATTATCCAGCATTGCCGTCTCATTTGGGTCCTCTGCTTGGGCGCAAAGCTCAACAACTGAAGCCCGCCTGCAGGCTATGGAGAGTCAGATTGCCCAGCTAAGAGCTGAGCTGGCGGCCGAAAAGGCAAAAGGTGATAACGATGTTATCTTGCTGGAGCAAAAAATCCAGCAACCCCTGGCTGTCGGCGCACCAACAGGCAAAATAGAAAAAGCAGGTTTCGAAGTCGGGGACACGACATTCAGGATTGGTGGCTACATAGATATGGATGCCAGCGTGACGCATCTGTCAGATGGCGCTATTGCGTCCGGTTCGATTGCACGTGATTTCTATATTCCCAGCGTGACTCCAATCGGTGGAGAATCCACGACCGTCACCGATTTGACGGCTCAAGCCTCCCGTTTGTCAATCTCCGCGCAGCGCGATGTTGGAACGGACAAAGCTACGGGTTATCTCGAAATGGACTTTCTGGGATCCTTGCAAGGTAACGAAAGGGTTTCTAATTCCTTCTCCCCGCGTCTGCGCCGGGCATATCTTGACTATAAGGGGCTGAGAATTGGTCAGGAATGGTCCACGTTTCAAAACACATCAGCCATTCCTGAGAGCGCAAGTTTCTTAGCGCTGTCTGACGGCATGGTCTTCATGCGCCAACCCATGGTCCGCTACACGAACGGGAATTTCCAAATTGCTCTTGAGTCAGGAAACGCAACGATTACGCCCGCCTCCGGTGCCGGGCGTATTGAGGCCGACGGGAACACAATACCTGACGTTATTGCCCGCTATAATTTAAAAGGCGACTACGGAAATATCTCCCTTGCAGCGATTGGACGACAGCTGCGATTGGAAACTGGAACCGCCATTGATGACAGCACATTTGGTTATGGCGTGAACGTAGCGGGTCGCGTCAAGGTTGGCGAAAAAAGCGATATCCGCTTTCAAGCTGCAGCGGGTGAAGGTATGGGGCGCTATATTGGTCTAAACGCTTTAAACGGCGCAGTTCTCGACCCGGTTTCAGGTGATCTAGAGGCCATACCTTCATATGGGGGCTACTTGGCGTTCCGTCAGCCATTCAGCGAAACGGCTCGCTTCAACATTGGGTACTCCGCACTCTTTGCGGATAATCCGGACTTCTTGACGACGCTCAATCCGGCAACAACTAAATCCGTTCAGTCGGGATATGCCGCCCTTCTCTGGGATATTGCTCCAAAGATTACTATGGGTGCGGAGTTGATGTATGGCGTTAAAGAGCGTGAAAATGGGGATGATGGCTCGATCACGCGCGCGACTTTTTCTACAAAGTATGGCTTCTAGCTAACAGCGTGAAAAACTTTGCAAATCGGAGCGAAAACTGTGATTGAAAATGAACCTGTTTATCTTGTGCCTGATGCCTTTGCGCGTCAGGCAAATTTGACGCCTGAGCTCTACAAGAAAATGTATGACCACTCCATTGCAGACCCCGAGGGGTTTTGGAGTGAGCAGGGGCAGCGGATCGATTGGATGAAACCCTATACCAAGGCCAAAAATGTGTCTTGGGAAGAGGGCGATTTCAACATTGAATGGTATGCGGATGGGGTCCTGAATGTATCTGCAAATTGCCTTGACCGACATTTGCAAAAGCGCGGCGATAAGCCCGCCATCATTTGGGAGGGCGATAGCCCTGACGTCAGTAAAACGCTGACCTATAAAGAGGTCCACGCCGAAGTCTGCCGATTTGCCAATGTGATGAAAAATTTGGGCGTCAAAAAAGGCGACCGTGTCACGATCTATATGCCTATGATTTTGGAAGCTTCCTTCGCTATGCTCGCTTGTGCGCGCATAGGCGCGGTGCATTCGGTGGTCTTCGGGGGATTTTCACCGGATGCTCTGGCAGGGCGGATAACCGATTGTGACAGTACCTTTGTGATTACTGCAGATGAAGGCTTACGCGGCACCAAGAGAATACCGCTTAAAGAGAATTGTGATGCAGCCTGCGAGATTGCGGGTATCGTCAAAACCGTTCTCACGGTTCAGCACACGGGCGGTGATGTGAATATGTCTGAAACCCGTGATGTGTGGCTTCACAGCGCGCTGGAAGGTGTTTCGGCGGATTGTCCACCAGAGCCGATGAGCGCTGAGGACCCGCTCTTCATCCTTTATACAAGCGGTTCTACGGGTAAGCCAAAAGGTGTACTTCATACAACGGGTGGTTATTTAGTATGGGCCTCTATTACCCACGAATATGTGTTCGATCTGAAAGAAGAGGATGTTTATTGGTGCACGGCTGATGTGGGCTGGGTCACCGGACATACTTACATCGTCTACGGACCGCTTGCTAACGGCGCGACAACTGTGATGTTTGAGGGCGTGCCAACTTATCCGGACGCGTCGCGTTTTTGGCAAGTCTGTGATAAACATCAGGTCTCGCTCTTTTACACAGCGCCTACAGCGATCCGTGCTTTGATGCGCGAAGGTGAGGGGCCTGTAAAAGCGACGGACCGAAGTTCCCTACGAATTCTTGGAACTGTGGGTGAGCCGATAAACCCCGAAGCTTGGGAATGGTATTTTCACGTCATCGGAGAGGGCCGTTGCCCCATTGTTGATACGTGGTGGCAAACTGAAACAGGCGGAGCCATGATTGTGCCGCTTCCTGGCGCGACAGATATGAAACCGGGCGCGGGGAGCCATCCATTCTTTGGTATCGTTCCTGAGCTTGTAGATGCTGACGGAACAACGCTTGAGGGTGCGACCGAAGGCAACCTTATCATCACCGAAAGCTGGCCGGGCCAAATGCGAACCGTTTACGGAGACCATGAGCGGTTTAAGCAAGCCTATTTTGAGGCCTATCCCGGTAATTACTTTACCGGTGATGGCTGCCGGAGAGATAAGGATGGGTTTTACTGGATTACGGGCCGCGTTGATGATGTGATCAATGTTTCGGGACACCGGATGGGTACAGCCGAGGTGGAAAGTGCTCTGGTGTCTCATGACGCCGTCGCGGAAGCCGCTGTTGTGGGCTATCCTCACGACATTAAAGGGCAAGGGATATATGCCTATGTTACCGTGCGGGCCGATGTCGAAGCCGATGCGGCGCTTCAGAAAGACTTGGTCAAGCACGTACGCGCTGAAATCGGACCGATTGCGACACCGGACCTTATTCAATTTGCACCGGGCTTACCGAAGACTCGGTCGGGTAAAATCATGCGGCGTATCTTGCGTAAGATTGCCGAGAATGAATTCGGAAACCTTGGCGACACCTCAACTTTGGCGGAGCCTGAAGTCGTCGATGAATTAATAAAGAACCGTCAAAACAGGGGCTGATAAAGTCAACGGGACCCCCGTCCCGAAATGTCAAGGAAATGCCTTACAATCCATGAGGCTCCCGCCTTGACATGGCGCTCACAGCTTAACGGTTGTGAGCGCCTTTTTTTATTTAGGCGTTTGGATTAAGTTTCTGCCTTTAAGCGCGTCCGAAATTTCGTCTAGAATAGCAGGATCATCAATTGTGGCTGGCATGGACCAGTCTACGCCGTCCGCAATTTTACGAATAGTTCCTCTCAGGATTTTACCGGATCGGGTTTTTGGCAGGCGGTTGACCTCGATGACGGAGCGCAGAGCTGCGACAGCTCCAATTTTGTCTCTGACAAGCTGAACGCATTGGTTTTCTACGTCCTCAGGCGCGGTCGTTGTGCCATCTTTCAGGACAATAAAACCAAGGGGGATTTGTCCTTTGAGTTTACAGGCCACGCCTAATACAGCGCATTCAGCTACATCAGGATGAGCAGAGAGGACTTCTTCCATTCCGCCCGTTGATAGCCGGTGACCCGCCACATTGATGATATCATCTGTGCGCGCCATAATCGAAATATAGCCATCACTATCTATGAACCCTGCATCAGCGGTTTCATAATAGCCGGGGAATGTTGAAAGATAGCTTTCTTTGAACCTGTTGTCCTTGTTCCAAAGCGTCGGCAGGCATCCGGGAGGCAGGGGGAGTTTGATACAAATCGCCCCGAGTTCACCGGATGGCAAAGGCTCACCGGATTCGTCTAGAACCTGTACGTCGTAACCAGGCATTGCCACGCAGGGCGAGCCATATTTAATCGGTAATTGCTCCACGCCCATTGGGTTTGACGCAATTGGCCACCCCGTTTCCGTTTGCCACCAATTATCAATCACGGGCACTTCCAGCATATCTTCACACCACTTTATCGTATCAGGATCTGCACGCTCGCCTGCCAAGAACAATGTTTTTAAAGAGGAGATGTCGTATTTTTTCAGATACGCGCCTTGAGAGTCTTCTTTCTTGATGGCCCGCAATGCCGTGGGAGCCGTAAACAGCGTTGAGACCTTATGCTCTTCAATAACACGCCAAAACGTGCCTGCATCCGGCGTGCCGACGGGCTTGCCTTCAAATAGAATAGTCGTGCAGCCCTGCAGGAGCGGGCCGTAAACGATGTAGCTGTGCCCTACCACCCAGCCGACATCAGAGGCGGCCCAATAGACTTCACCGGGGTTGGTGTTGTAAATGTTTCCCATGCTCCATTTCAGCGCCACCATATGTCCGCCAGTATCGCGGACCACACCTTTTGGCTCTCCGGTCGTTCCGGACGTGTAGAGAATATAAAGCGGGTCTGTCGCTTTAATAATTACGCAATCCGGACGAGACTCAACTGTGCCGGCAGCGGATACCGCCGCTTGCCAATTTCTATCGCGCGATTTGTCGAGGACAGCCGTGCATTCCGGCCGTTGAAATATGATACAGTGATCAGGTTTGTGATCTGCGATATCAATGGCGTCATCCAATAAGGGTTTATAAGCAATTGTCCGCTTTGGCTCTATTCCGCATGATGCGCTCAGAATGACTTTTGGCTTCGCATCATCAATTCGCGTCGCCAATTCTTTGGGCGCAAACCCTCCGAAGACGACGGAGTGGATAGCCCCGATACGCGCACAGGCCAGCATCGCAAAAGCGGCCTGCGGTATCATGGGCATGTAAATGATGACGCGGTCGCCCTTTGTAACGCCGAGGTCTTGCAGAACCCATGCGAGAGCCGTGACCTTATCAAGGACTTGATTATAGCTGTAGGTGAGTTTTCGGCCTGTCATCGGACTGTCGTAGATAATCGCAGCTTGCTCGCCGCGCCCCGCGATAACGTGGCGATCCAAACAGTTATAACAGGTATTACCCGTCGCGTCTGGAAACCAACGTCCATAAACGCCGGCGCTGTCGTCAAAGCTCTTAGTTGGGGGAGAGTCCCAATCTATTTCAGAGGCGGCATTCATCCAGTAGCTTTCTGGATTTGCTTGCCATCCAGAATATATGTCTTTGTATTTTTGCATGAGCTTTATCCGATAGATTTACTTCGGTTACCTCTACACAATCTTGAGGGTTAAAACTGTGAGACTTTAGGATGATAAATTTTGATAACGATAAATATACCCATACGTTCGATACTTAGCTCCGTCTGATTACAGCGTGTCAGTTTTACCTCTTGCGCAGAAAGAAACTTAAGTCATTTTTTGTTTCTAGGACCCTCGACAAGCGTCTGCGGCGGGGATTGAGCCTCCCTCTTTTCGAGCTTTAGTTTTCACTGATGTTTGATCTTTATTCCCTGCCACCAAAACAAAATTCCCTGTTAATTTCTTAGGGAATTCTTCAAAAAATTACGTATTTTCAGTGGCTTGTGGGCTGGAAATCGAGAGAATAGCCATAAATCACGAATATTCCCTGTTATTTCCCTGTTCAGCAGGGAATTTGGGCGTGAGACTGGCTATCGAGTGACTAGGTGATCTACCAAAGCAAACCCCACTGTGATTTAGCTTCAATTGAAGACCCTCTCAGGGCGGCTTGGCGCTCCGGTTCAACCCAATAGGAATTGAGGGCGCGTCCATTGAGGCCTCTTTGAGGCTGGGAATTATGTCGAGACTGGCTAGTGAAAATCCCGACTTGGGAATAGCTTTGAAGATTGTGAGCGAGGATGTCTTCCGCCGCCATGCGCATAATATCCTGATACCGTTTTTCTGTCTCTAGAGCGGTCAGTGTTCTGCTCCGGCTTTGCCGGTTTTGGTACGTAGGAACTGGATTGGTTTCTCGCAATTACGCTTGAGCTTTGCACGGGCGAACGCACATGGTCGGCGTTATCATGTCCGGGATATATGGGGGCGTCGCCGTCTCCGAGCGTGTCGAGTAAATAGGACACATCTTCAATGTGCTGCGCGATGACATTCGTCACGATGCCTTGTCTTTGAAACTTACCGTGCACACGCAGCAATCTTCCGGCCATAACCTCTGCGCGGTATTTCGGGAAAAGACTTCCCCAGATGATGATGTTGGACACACCTGTGTCATCTTCCAATGTGAGGAAAATAATACCTGATGCCGTGCCGGGGCGTTGCCGTGTTACGACAAGACCGCATACGGTGATAGGCTGTCCATCCGGATAATCACGCTGCGCGCTCGCGAGCGTTCGGCGTCCAAGCGGCTCGTTCAAGAGTTTAATAGGATGCGTTCGCAGCGTCAGCCGCGTTGAGACATAATCCTCATAGACCTGTTGTGCATCAGAGAGCTCCGGCAGCAGAGAGCTAATCTCGGGCAGGCCCTCGCCGACATCCGAAAACAGAGGCAGCGCACCCGAACGCGGGAGCGCTTTGACCTGCCAGAGCGCCTCGCGCCGATTTAATCCGTAAATGTGAAACGCGTCGGCATGTGCCAGTAATGATAAGGAGCGCGGCTTGAGGCCGGCTCGTCGCCAAAGCGCATCAATCGTGCGGTAGCCATTGCCGCGCGCTCCGGTTATCCAGCGGGCTTCTTCCTCTGCCAGTCCTTTGATCTGCCGAAAGCCGAGCCTAACGGCGAGCGTGCCCGTGCCATCAGGCTCCAGCGCGCTATCCCAAAAGCTATGTTCAACGCAAATGGGCAAGACTTTAACGTCATGGCGTTCCATATCCTGCACGATCTGGGCGGGCGCATAAAACCCCATAGGCTGAGAGTTAAGAAGGGCGCAGCCAAAAATTTCCGGATGGTGACATTTCAGCCAGCAGGAGACATAGACGATGAGGGCAAAACTCGCGGCGTGGGACTGAGGGAAACCGTAACCGGAAAATCCTTCCAGCTGCCGAAAGACGTTCTCAGCAAAGGTCTGCTCATAGCCATTATCAAGACAGCCTTGAATAAAACGCTCGCGGTGAATTTGGATGCGGCCCGGCCCGGAAGAGCTGGCGAGGGAGCGGCGTAAGTGATCCGCTTCCGAAGGCGAAAAGCCTGCGGCTATACTCGCAATTTCCATCGCCTGTTCCTGAAACAATGGAATGCCGAGCGTTTTCTCTAAGGCCGGCTTAAGGTCGTCGGAGGGATAGATAACGGGCTCTTCACCGCGCCGTCTTTTAAGATAGGGATGAACCATATCGCCCTGAATAGGGCCGGGACGAATGATCGCGACTTCGATTATGAGGTCGTAAAATTCGCGGGGCCGCATGCGCGGCAGGAATTGCATCTGGGCGCGAGACTCGATTTGAAAGACCCCCAGCGTGTCCGCAACGCAAATCATATCATAGGTGGCTGTATCGTCCTGCGGGCAATTGGCCATGGTGACATCCACACCTTTCCACTGGCGAAGCATGTCAAAGCTCTTGCGCACACAGGTCAGCATACCGAGCGCCAACACGTCGATCTTCATCATGCCCATGACGTCAATGTCATTCTTGTCCCATTCGATAATTGTGCGGTCATCCATCGCCGCGTTCTCAATCGGGACGAGAGCATCCAGGCGTTGGTTTGTAATAACAAATCCGCCGGTGTGTTGAGACAGGTGACGGGGAAAGCCTTTCAGTTCTTTGGCAATCTGCAGGGTTAGCGCGACGCGGCGCGCGGCCGGGTCGAGGCCAACACCTGCTGCGCGCTCGCCGGACACATTGCCGTCCCGCCAACCCCAGACCTGAGAGGTGAGGGCGTTGATATTATCTTCCGACAACCCCATTGCTTTTGCAGTCTCGCGAATGGCTGATCGCGTTCTGAAGTGAATGACGGTCGAGCAAATCGCAGCGCGGTCTCGTCCGTATTTTTTGAATATATATTGGATGACTTCTTCGCGGCGTTCATGCTCAAAATCGACATCAATATCCGGCGGCTCATTGCGAACATCGGAGATGAAACGCTCGAACACCATGTTGATAATATCCGGAGAGGCCTCCGTGATGCCAAGCGCAAAACAAACAACAGAATTTGCTGCCGACCCTCGACCTTGGCAGAGGATGCCTTGCCTCCGCGCGTAACCCACGATGTCCTGAACCGTCAAAAAATAAGGTGCATATGAGAGCCGTTTAACAAGGGCGAGTTCTTTCTCAACCAAAGCTCTCGATTTCAACGGCACTCCGCCGGGATAACGCCACAATAGGCCTTCCTCCGTGAGCTGGCGCAAACGCGTGTCGGGATCGATGCCGTTCAGAACTTCATCAGGATATTGATATTTAATCTCGTCGAGCCGGAAAGTGCAGTTCTCCGCAATACGCAAAGTGTTCGTGATGGCTTCTGGATAAGCGCGAAAGAGACGGCGGAGTTCATGCTCAGACTTTAAGCGCGCTTCGGCATTGAGCTGCGCGCTGAGACCAAGGTCGTCAATTTTCACGCCCAGTCGGATACATGACAACACATCCGCGAGCTTACGGCGGGATGCGCTATGCATCAACACACCGCCTAAGCTGACCATTGGAACCGTATATTTTTCCGCCAACTCTGAGATATGCGCGAACCGCTGTTCATCCCATCCATCATATCGAACTGCGAGGCCAAGATAGAGATCAGCACTGAATGCGGCCTTGAGCGCGGTAATATCCGATTGGGCAAAAACGGGGTCTATTAAAAGGACTATACAGTTCCGCAGACCTGCCAGCACGTCGCAAAGATCAAGGTGGCACTCGCCCTTTGGTGCGCGCCGCTTGCCGAGCGTGAGGAGTTGGGAGAGCGCGCTATATCCTTCAAGTGTTTTTGGGTAGCAAAGAAGCGTCGTGCCTGATCGCAAAACCACACGCGCTCCAATTCGAATGTCTTGCCCTGTCTCTCGCGCTGCGGCGTAGGCCCGGACGACACCCGAGAGCGTATTCCGATCCGCAATACCAATAGAAGTCAGGCCAAGAATCTTCGCTTGCGCAACAAGTTCCGCAGGGTGACTGGCACCTTTCAGAAAGGTGAAATTCGTTGTTATGTCGAGTTCGGCATAAGCCATTAGATAAATTCACCCGCACAAAACCAGCCGAGTTCCGGTTTTCGCGGGCAACTCATCAACCATAGTCTTCGGCCTTTCATGGTCTTTACCCGCCAATAGTCCCGCAGCTCACTCGCGAGCCAAGATGCAGGTGTATCCCACCAGATAGGCGCGACGCGCTCGGGTCCTTCAGCGGTCTTCAGCTCAAACCTCTCTTGCCGCCATTGAAAGTCTTGGGGCGGGCGGCCGGGTTTGATGATGTGGATTCGTTCAGGCCGGATTGCCCGTTCCGGGCGCGGGTGAAGATGTCTGCTTGTGACGATGCCGCCTGTTCCTGCGCCGACGGCCTCGCAGCTTGCATGTTCTAACTCCGGAGCATGGCAGGCTACGCTGACCGGACGCCGGATGCGATCAAATCCGAGGCGGTTACCAAGTGTTGTCAGCGTTTGGTCAATTTCGGCTTCCGCTCGCGCCGCCGCGTCGCCCATGATGATTTGAGTGGGTTTGAAGACAGCCGTGTTCAGCGCAGATAATCGAAACCAATCCGCCCCGAACGTCAGGACAAGGCCCTCCAGAGGTCGTCGAAATTGCCTTAAGATTGCAGCCGTGTCTCTGACCGGACTGGCAAACCCGATAGAAAGATGATGATCGCCCGTATCAACGCAGCGAACTGTCATTTGAAACCCCATGGCAGCGAAAGCTTCCTTGTGCAGGCGCGCACACACGCGGTCCGCCAACCGCTCGAGTATTGCATTGACGTCTTCCAGTAGGCCGACAGGCTCCGGCAAATTCATCTGCGCGGCGAAAACCTTGGGCGCAGCGCCTGGGATAACGGGATCGGGGCGGTGTCCGCGCAAGGCGTCCAGCGCAAGAGGCAGCTTTACAGAAAACCGCCGCGCGAGTTCCGAGGATTTGAAGGTTGAAAGATCTGAGACTGTCTTCAGGCCAAGCCGTCTGAGATTGGCGAGCACATCCGCGCTGAGGTCAAGTGCGTCAAGCGGAAGGCGCGCGGTCTGAGCCGTCTCAGTCTCCGGGCAAGAGATTGTAATTTTCCGACCTCCAAATCGGGAAAACCCTCGCGCGGCGCGACGAGTATTCGCGATTCCGATTTGCGCTTGAATGGATAAATCCTCCAAACCGCTGAGCATAGATTTTGCGAGCGCTTTCTCTCCGCCAAACAGATGGGCGCATCCGGTAATGTCCAGCGCCAGGCCCTCCATTTTGTCGATCCCGACGCGCGGGGAGTATTTATCCGCCCATCTTTGCAAGGCCGATAAAAGCCGCCGCTCTCGTTCAATATGTCGGGGTTCTGTTAGAATATCGGGCCAAACAGCCGTTGCGTCAGTCAGAGACATGCCTACCCTGACGCCGCCCTGAAAGGCCTTGTTATTCACACAGATAATCCGCTCCGCATTAGAGGTGGTCGCTGTAATGCCAAATGCTCCGATTAAGCGAATGTCATCACGCCGTCTCCAAAGGTCGAGCGGCAGCTGCGGTAAGTGGACTGCAAGCTGTCGTTTTTGCAAAGCCGTGCGCGGGGTTTTTTGCCCGTCTACGGTCGATGAGATCATCGGGTTTTGGCGTGGCATGTTTGCCTGCCTCCTGTTCTGACCAGCAGACGGACCAATGCCCAAGCCGTCCACTTTTGTTTTTCGTGAGATCCCAGACCCAATGTCCGGGAAGGTGAGGGTGCGATGTGCAGTACCACCGCGTTTGCGCCGCCGAGGATTGTGCGCGCTTTCCTATCAGCACAATTCCCAATCCGCCGCCGATTTGAGATGCAATCTGAAGGCGGCGGCTTTCAAACAGGTCAGGCCCGGTGTTCATTTGCAGAATAACGAGGCCGGCCCCTTTGCAGCGCAAGGCTTCCTCCCCGCACCACAGCGTTTCTTTGCGGTTCGCGGCCACGCATTGAATGAGGCGATTAGGATCGAAAAACTTTGCGATCCCTCGCGCCCGTAAACCTGCGACATCGCGATGCAGCCCCGTCCAAAAAATCGGTCCGACCGCTGATGCGCCGGCGCATAAACCAAGGCTGAAGGACGCCGGGCCCATTGCTTCGTGGAGCCGTCCCCTCGCGAGCTCTTTTATGCCGTCAATTTGCAAGGGGGCGAGCACGACCTTTGGCGTGTATCCCGGGATCGTTCGGCTTCCTGTAAGAACTTGTGTTGTGGCTAACATAAGTTCATGTTTTGTTCTAATTCAGGATTAAGAGTCAACCCTTTGAGGAATAAAATCCTATGTGCGCATGTGGATTATTATTCTAAACCCCTAAGTCCCCGTCAGGCGTTGAGCCAAAGCCAGGTCCTGATGCAAAGCATTTGACGCCGTTATCTTGAGGTCCGCTGACCGGGCGCGCAAAATGTAGGCCGGGTGGTAGGTCACGATCAGTTTACGGTCGTCCGATAAATTAATAATTTTTCCTCTGTTGTCTGACACCTTTACGGGCTGCCCTGTAACGGATCTCGCGGCGCTAGCGCCCAAAGCTACAATGACTTTTGGTTTTACGAATTTGACTTCGGTTTTGAGCCACCATCGACAGTGAGAAATCTCCTGAGCGCTGGGACGGTCATGAAGTCTTCGCTTACCGCGCATCTTGAATTTGAAATGTTTGACGGCATTGGTGACGTAAATCGAACCGCGTTCAATCTTGGCCAGTCCTAGAGTTTCATCCAGAACTTGGCCGGCCGGTCCAACAAAGGGACGTCCCGCAATATCCTCTTCATCACCCGGCTGCTCACCAATAACCATCAGGTCAGCATTAGGCGGCCCCTCGCCAAAAACAGCTTGCGACGCATGACAATGAAGCGGGCAAAGCTGACACGTCTGGACAGCGGCCCGGGCATCCGCAAGCGATTTTATTTCGGGCGCGCTCCGGCTTGCGAGGTTACGAGCCTTCAGCGTCGCGGCCAACGGATGGGGAATTTGCGCAGCGGACTCCCGCATCTGCCGCTCTCGTGTTTGCGCTGTTGCAATCATCTGCGGAATCTCCGCTGCCTCCGGCATATTATGCCAGTATTTTTTTGGCATCTCCGACATCATGGCGCCAATTTTCAAACGCGCGGGATTGAATATGGATTGAAAATAAACCTTCCAGTGCCCCTCCATGGCGTCGTCTGAGGGAACATCTGTCTTCTTGCCTCCCGGTCCAAACTTTAAATCCTCACCGTTCCAAATAGCTGTGCAATCGGGCGTGACGATAATCCAATCCATATTCGGAAAGCGGCGCATAAAAAAAGGTGTGGCGAGTCTGGTGATGTAATGAGACGGTTCGAACCAAGCCGCAAATTGCTCACGCTTGTGGCGACCTTCACCGACTTTCTTGAACCGAACAAAGGCGTGCATTTTATGCCGATCTCGGCGAATGGCTTTATCGCATTCTGTCATCCAAATAATATCGTTGTCGGTCGTTTGTCTCAGTAAAGATTTGTCAGCCCTCAAACGCCACAAGATACGATATAGTCTCGCAAAGCGTTCGGGATCACGGTGGCAAATAACCCGTTTGGCGACGTCGATGAATTTTGCAGAAACCGTGTAATTTTGTTCTGACGCGGAACCTTGCAAATCCTCTATCGATTGTGATGTGGTCTCAAACAGAGACTGCATTCCGCCGGGCGGCATCCAATTAACGCGCTCAGGCTGAATGTCATGCAACAAAAGTTTACGTGCTGCAGTTTTCCACGCGTCAAAATCAGCCTGCTCGGTAAGGGTAACAGAAATCATAAGAGTTCGAGTTGAACGGGCGGCGGTGCAAATCGAGCGCGCAAATTTTCTGCGTCAGTTAAATGTCCGGGCGTCCAATCCGCTGTCTCGACGAAAGGCAGTACCTTTTTAATAGACTGCGTAAGCTTGGCTAAATCATCTAGTCGTAACCGCGCTTGTCTTCGCGCCGATAAAATACGCTTGACCCCAATTGCCCCCAGTCCGGGGACCCGCATTAAAACTTCTTTGCGCGCGCGATTAATATCGACCGGAAACCATTCGCGATGCTTCAGCGCCCAGGCCAACTTTGGATCGATATCGAGGTCCAACATTCCGCCTGTCGCAGAGGATATAATTTCGTTGGTTTCAAATCCGTAAAACCGAAAAAGCCAATCGGCTTGATAAAGCCTATGCTCTCGCATTAAAGGCGGCGCAATGAGGGGCAGATCGCCGGAGGCGTCGGGAATCGGACTGAAGGCTGAATAATAGACCCGACGCATTTTATACCCGGAATAGAGCGTTTCTGACGTTTTAATAATATCGGCGTCAGTGGATTTATCAGCGCCGATTATCATCTGTGTCGACTGACCCGCGGGCGCAAAACGCGGGGCATTATTTGTCGACTTTGCGGGTTTCGATTTGTCGGCGTCTTTCTGCTCATCGATACGATATTTGACGTCCGCCATCGTCTTTCGAATAGTTCGCCCGCTTTTTTCAGGCGCCAAATTCGTCAATCCGGTTTCTGTCGGCAGCTCAATATTGACGGATAGGCGATCTGCATACAGGCCTGCCTGCTCGATCAAGAGCGGATCCGCCTCAGCAATTGTTTTGAGATGAATATAGCCGCGAAATCCATGATCTTCACGGAGTGCGCGGGCGACCTCAATCATTTGTTCCATCGTGTAATCAGGGGATCGAATAATGCCGGAAGAAAGGAACAAGCCTTCGATATAATTTCGTTTATAAAAATCGAGTGTCAATTTGATCAATTCTTGCGGCGTGAAACGTGCGCGTTCGACATTAGAACTCGAGCGGTTAATACAAAAGCGGCAGTCGAAGATGCAAAAATTTGTGAGAAGAACTTTCAATAAAGAAATACAGCGTCCATCGGGTGCATAGGCGTGACATATGCCCATCCCTTCGGTCGATCCGACGCCCGTCGTTCCAAGTGAGTTTCGCGTGGTCGTGCCGGAGGATGCACAGGATGCATCATATTTCGCTGCGTCCGACAAAATTGCGAGCTTATTTATGAGGGTTCTTGCCATCATTATGTATAAGAACATATGCAGAACATATAAAGCTATTTATGCAGCAAGATGATATCAAACGCGCCCATAAACCACCTTTATACAGCGAATTTTAGGTATGATTCACAGCGAAGGCCTATATCTAATCAACGGACTGCAACTTAAAGCAATCCTGCACGTATTTATAGCGAGGTCTTTAAGGAACTCCCATGACTAGCTATGCGCATTCCCAAATCGATAAGGACCTGCCGCGTATGTCTTTTAAAAAACCAGCCGTGATTATTAACGTGGCGGCGGGAAGCACATCCGACATTTCCCAAGATATTGCCACAATTTTCGAGCATCATAATTACCCACCCCCCACCATAAGTTTGGTGGAGCCCGAAGACTTGTCTGAAGCGTTATCTGCAATAGGGCGCGATGGGACTGATTTACTCGTCATTTATGGAGGGGATGGGACGTGTAAGGCTGGCGCCATAGCGGCCAGGGCTGCCGCCATTCCGATCATTGCTTTGCCAGGCGGCACGATGAACATGCTGCCCAAAGCGTTTTATGGAACGGATGATTGGAAAGACGCCTTGGAACTGGCTCTTTCGCAAAAGACGCCGCGCTGGCAGACTGCTGGCAGTGTGAATGGTAACATCTTTTTTTGCGGCGCAATCCTCGGCGATCCTATTGTCATGTCTGAGGCGCGAGAATCCCTCCGGCAAGGCGAGGTTTTGGAGGCCATTAAACAGCTTCCTGAGATTGTCACAAATATCGCACATGGAACTCGGTTTGAATTTAAAGTTGATGGTGAGCTATTTGATGTAGAGGCCAATGGTCTCCAAATATATTGTCCTTTCATGACGTCGGGCGCGAAAGATCCTACTGCCTTTGAATTGGCGTCAGTGCCGCAACTGTCAATGACCCAAGTCATTGGAATCGGGGCCCGCGCGCTTGCGCAGGATTGGCGGGATAGCGTCCTTATCAAGACAGCTCAGGCTCGTCATATTCAAATTAAAGGGCAGGGCGCTTTTGATATTCTGCTCGACGGGGAACTAGAGCAGATTGCTTGCCCTATAACGATTGCATTAGAGCCCGAAGGCGTTTTAGTCCTTGCGCCGGATTTACATGAGAAGGCTCAATAAAATGACGTCTATTATCCAATTTGCCGACATTCATTTTGGTGTCGAAGACAAGGACGCGATGGCAGCGCTCGCAGCGACCGTCGATACACTCAAGCCGGATGTCACGGTTATCTGTGGAGATATTACGCAAAACGGCAAGAAGGATGAATTTTACGCAGCGCGGGATTGGATAAGAACGCTCGCGGGGCCGAAAGTTATTACGCCCGGAAATCATGACACGCCGATGTTCGGAGTTTTCCATCGGTTTTTCGATCCCTTCGGTCGCTATGACCGCATCATCGCCCCGTTAAGCGAGCCGCATTACACAGATCAATATGTCTCCATTATGCCGCTGAACACCTCGCGGGGGTGGCAGGCCAGGACAGACTGGTCCTTGGGTGTCGTGGATATGGATGACCTCGATAAAGTTATTCACCAACTCAAAGCGACAGAGCCTTCGACGGTGAAAATGATTGCCGTCCATCACCCTCTTATTTATCCGCCGACATCTCCGTTGCAAAAAGAAACGGAGCAAGGCGCAGAGGCACTGGCACGTTTGAGCGAACTTAATATAGATGCCGTGCTCAGCGGTCACGTACACGCTCCGTTTATGCTGGAGCGTCAACCCGACGAAACGGAAATTATGTCGATTGGGTCGGGAACGCTATCCGTGCGCCGCAGGAATAAACCGGCGAGTTTTAATCATATGGTGATTGACGGCGAGCACATTCAGGTCACCGAGATCACTTGGCAGGACGCAAAATTTTCTGCAGGCGACCCATGGATAAAAAAGATCGCCGATCTTAAATCTCGGCGCCCCTTGTGAATTATTTGTGAAAGGCCAACCTGTCATTAGGCCCGTCCGGACGTTCTACATTCATACATGACGCCTTACCGGTCAGTGAAATTTTGTATGGATTAAATCAGAACTTGGGCAAATTACTGAAAGCTATTCTGCAAAAGTCACATCAGCGCCTGTTAACGGAACGGTCGCGATGCTCATTTTCGCGGAGCCATCTACTATTTTGCGGCTATAGACTAAGTAGATGAGCGTATTGTTTTCCTCATCATACACCCGCCGCACGGCCAACTTCTTGAATATCAAGCTTTGCCTTTGGCGGAATACCTCTTCTCCACCTTTTCTGGTGCTTATGTCCCCAATCTTGACGGGGCCTGTAATGCCGCAGGAGATCGACCCGTTGGATGGGTTTTCAAACCAATCCCCTTTACTCAACCGGTCAATAACGCCGCGATCAAAATGCGCCATGTGGCACGTGACGCCCTCAACATCTTCATCTCGGAACGCTTCGATTTTTATCTCATTGCCCGTCCAATCATTGTTGATTTCCGCAACCTCTCCGGCACCGCCGCATGCGGTGAGCGCCATGACGGCAAGAGCTGACAGAGATAATAAGATGCGTTTTGTCATTTTAAAATTGACTTTCGGGGAAGGTTTTTTGTTTGCTCGTTATAATAACTCTATGCGCTGTCTTTAGTTCCAAAAAGAGCTATAAGTGTCGGCAACATTCTACATGGTCAGGCGTTCAGCTCGTTAGGGTTTAAACATAAGCGCGCCATCTGGAACTCTTTAGCTCAGTGCGGTAACACGGCTCGACTTTCCCTGTCGGTTTTCCGTGAAACGTAAAAGTCTAAACAGCGCAGCCAAGGACCCCAATCTAAAATGCCTACTATCAAACATTTAATCCTAGCGCTTTTTATAAGTTTATCAGTGTCAACGCTTGCTGCCGCGCAGATTGCCGATGCGCCTGCCCAGGACCCCGAACCCCTTATCGAAGTGCAATCCACAACGGCTGAAGATTCTAAAATAGAATCCCGAATTGAGAATATCTACACCAAGATCGAAGGTATATCCGGCGTCAAGGTCACGGTCGAGGCGGGCGTCGTGTCCTTGTCGGGCGATGTTGCCAATGAAGCTTTGGCAGGCGAAGCCAGAGACATCGCCATACGCACGGCAGGCGTGGTGACTGTCGAAGACAATATCAATCGCACATTGGATGTAAGGGGCAATGTCACGCCCGTCCTGAAAGGCTTCCAAGAGAGTATTAATAAATTCACCCGGGCCTTGCCGCTCATCCTTTTGGCTCTTTTGGTCTTTTTAGTCTTCGTCTTTCTTGGCGGTCGATTGGCGCGCTTCAATAAATTCTGGCGCAAAATCGCGCCTAACCCGTTCGTCGCAGAGCTTTTGTCACAGGCGTCCAGATTTATCGTCATCGGAGCCGGCGCGATCATTGCGCTGAACCTTCTTGGCGCGTCCAAGTTCGTAACAACCCTGTTAGGCGGCGCGGGCGTTGTCGGCATTGCGGTCGGTTTTGCGGTTCGCGACTCTATGGAAAACTACATCAGCTCGATCATGCTGAGTTTGCGGCAACCTTTCCGCGCGAATGATCACGTCGTCATTAATGACCGCGAAGGCATCGTCGTGCGCCTGACGTCGCGGGCCACAATCCTAATGACACTCGACGGCAATCATCTTCGCATCCCCAACTCCGTCGTCTTCAAGGGCATTATTTTGAACTATACAACAAACCCCGAAAGACGCTTTGATTTTGAACTCGGCGTTGATGCAGAAGACAATCCCATCGCGGCCATGCAAGCCGGGCTCGAGGCGATAAAAACGCATGATTTTGTCCTCGACGACCCAAAGCCCGGCGCCAGTATTAAAACTGTTGGTGATTCCAATATCGTCATCAAATTTACAGGCTGGGTGAATCAGTCCGATACAAATTTCTCAAAAGCCCGCAGCCTTGCGATTCAGTCCGCCATGAAGGTATTGGACGAGCAAGGTTTTACCTTGCCTGAGCCGATTTACCGCTTGCGCTTTGATGCACGTGTCACCGAAGCACTGGCAGGCAGCGCTGTGAAAGCGGGAGCGGTTAAAGCTAAAACCGCTGCCGCACCTGGACGAAAGCTGGAAACCAAGATAGAAGCCGAAACTTTAGACGTGTCGCCCGACACGCATTTGGTAGACAAGATCAATGAGGAGCGTGCTCTGGAAGGAGACAATGACTTACTCGATGAGGACAGACCTTCAGAATAAATCAGGAGGTTGCACTCACTCGCCGACCTCAATGCCGAAAATCTGATTCTCATAGGTCATGGAAAAACTCGTCATGGCCGGGAGCGCTTCTTTGAAATCCGGATGATCGATAAACAGCCCGCCTGTGTACGTCCCGAAAGAGGGCATGATAATGCGCTCGTCGCTGATCGCGAAACACGGCGCAGTGACGGACCCCGCCCGCGTTTGAACTTTCGCCTTGGGATGAAAATGCCCGCAGATATTCACGCCGTCCGGCTGATTATAGGGGTGATGAGTCAGGAGAAAATCGCCAAGCTGAACATGATCCTCACGCGCGCCTTCCAATATCTCCGGGATATCAGGATCATGATTGCCGAGAATCCAAATAATCTCGCAATACTCGCGGCTGAGCGCATTGAGCCGCGCGGCAGATTGCGGCGATAAGCGCTTGTCCGCCTCGACATCATGAAAGCTGTCGCCCAGCGCGATGATTTGCTTGGGGCTATAGGTCTGCGCGATATCCCACAGCCGCTCAATCGTATCAAATGTGTCAAAGGCCGGGAGCACAGAACCGCCAATTTTACGCAGATAGCTGCCTTTTTCGAAATGCATATCCGCGACCAATATCGTCTCGCTGTCCGGCAGATAAGCGACTTTGCGGCCGTCCAAAACAATTTCTCCGGCGCAGGTTTTAAGCGTTTTTTGGTGCGGCATTTACAAAGTCTTTGACGGTTTCGAGTCGGGAGGCGGCCATATCATCATGGCTGACCTGTTCCAATATGGCTATCTTCGCGCCGCCGACAACCGTCTCTTTCCCAAGCTGCATCATGGAGGGGATGGAGAGCGGCGAAGCGTTGGGTAAGGACACATAAGTTATGTCGCCCTGAACGCCGCTCAGCCACGCCCGAAGGCGCGGCAGGTCGAGCAGATCGCGCTCGGCCTCTTCGCGCGCAATGCGCAGCAAAATATGATCGGGATTATATTTCAACAGCACGTCATAGATGAGGTCAGTACTGAACGTTACTTGCTTCATCGTCCGCTTCGCGCCGGGCAGTCGTTGTTCCGTCAGACCGGAGATGGTCGCAATTTTACGGAAGCTGCGCTTGACCATCGGGGCTTCCGTAACCCACGCACCATATTCGCTGTCCAAAATATCTTCGGTCATGAGGCTTTCGACATCGGTCACAGGCACCATAGAGGTAATGGTAAGCGCATAATCCGTGATTGAGTAAGTCAGCGGTTTATGCCGGCGTTTTTCCATGCGGCGCGTCATTAACAAGCCGAGCGCCATATTCACTTTGCGGCCCTCAAAACTGTGAATGACGATGACGTGGACGCCCCGGTCGAAGAACCCTTCGACCAAGACGCCGCTCGGTTTCGGCAGTTTGGAAAATTGCGATTGCAGCACAAGCCACTCTTGAATTTCCGCCGGAAGCTCCTTCCAACGTTCGGGCTGCGACAACAGGCTGCGAACGCCGCCGGCGAGAAAGGTCGAGAGCGGCATCATGCCTCCGGCGTATGAGGGGACGCGCGGGGGCGAGCGTTTGGGTGCAGGGCTCGCTTCCAGCGCCATTTCCCGCACGCCGTGATAGCGCAACACTTCTCCGCCGAAGATGAAACTATCACCGGGCGCGAGGCCCATTACAAAACGCTCCTCAATCTCGCCAATATTCCGCCCGCGTTTAGATCTCATATTGGGAAAGCGGCGCACTTTCAGTTTTGCGTATTCGACAATCGTGCCGATATTCATGCGGTGGCGGCGGGCCTGCTGCGGGCTTGAAATCTGATAGCCCCGCGAAGTTGAATGCAGCCGCGCGAAACGATCATAGGCCTGCAGTGCATAGCCGCCGTCTTCCGCGAAACCGACCAACAAATCAAAATCTGATTTGGACAGATTGCGGTAGGGCCACGCGCTGCGGATTTCGTTCAGCGTTTCGCGTTTTTTAAACTTCCCAGCGCAGGCGCGGTTGACGATATATTGCACCACGACATCCATCGCGCCTTCGGTATAGCCTTCCCCGTCTCTTTGATCATTTCGGATGGCTTCAATCGCCACAGCGCACTCCACGGCTTCGAGCGGATTGCACGGTACGAGTATCGCATTGGACGGCTCGTCCAGCCTGTGATTGGACCGCCCGATACGTTGCAGGAGACGGCTGACGCCTTTGGGCGCGCCGACTTGCAAGATTAAATCTATGTCGCCCCAATCAATGCCCATCTCCAAAGCCGAGGTCGAGACGACCGCCCTTATCTCACCCGACGCGATAGACGCCTCAGTCCGTTGACGGCGCTCGCGCGAGAGCGATCCGTGATATAGACCAATCGGTAGGTTATCCTCATTGATTTGCCAAAGCTGCTGAAACAACAGCTCCGTTTGCGCGCGCGTATTCACGAAGATGATGGCGCTTTTAGATTGTTTGATGGCAGCGTAAATATCTTTCGTCGCGAAGCGCGCATTATGGCCGCCGAGCGGATAGCGCGTTGCGGGTTTCATGATGGTTAGATTGGGCGGCGTGTCGCCTTTCACTTCAATAATTTTCGCGGGACTGCCTGTCGGGCCCAACCATTTTGCAGCAGAAGCCGCATCGGCAATTGTGGCTGACAGACCGAACCGGATATGATCCGGCGCTAAGGTCTTGAGCCTCGCCAAAGCCAGGGACGTGAAATCCCCACGCTTATTCGTGGCAAAGCTATGCAGCTCATCAATCACAACAGTTTTAAGATTTTTGAAATAAGTCGCCGCGTCAGGATAGGAGAGAAGCAGCATCAAACTCTCCGGCGTTGTCAGTAAAATATCTGGCGCGTTTTTACGCTGCTTGGCCCGCTGATATTGTTTCGTGTCGCCCGTCCGCACGCCAATCGTGATTGGCAGTTTCATGTCCTCCACGGGACGGTTGAGATTGCGCTCTATGTCATTCGTCAGTGCGCGGAGCGGTGAAATATAGAGCGTATGAAGTTTCGGGGTCGCGTCCTCTTCTCTATCCGATAAATCAATCAGGCTCGGCAAAAACCCAGCCAGAGTTTTGCCGCCGCCTGTCGGCGCGATCAGCAACGTATCCTCGCGCCGAGCGAAAGCGCCGACCATCGCTTTCTGATAGTCGCGAACGTTCCAGGCTTGATTGGCAAACCAATCTTCAAACTTTGTTGGAACGTCTTGCATTTTCATCCGCTATGTTAGCACAGGTCAACTTTTTATAGAAAGCGTATATGACAAACGCCTCAGCCGAAGAATGGATGCAGGTTCGCGATGCCGGATTATACTGCGTCCCGGCTGACGCCTATATTGATCCGCATGATGCGGTTGACCGCGCCATCATCACACATGGCCATGCCGACCATGCGCGGTCGGGGCACGGCGAAGTTTTCGCGACCATAGAGACGACGGCGATCATGCACACGCGCTATTACATGAAAGATGAAACGCGGGAGACGGCGCTGAATTACGGGCAGCGCCACGACCTCGGAAACGGCGTGACGCTCTGGTTTGCGAGCGCCGGACATATTCTCGGCTCCGCGCAAGCCGTGCTCGAATATAACGGAACGCGCGTTGTGGCAGCGGGCGATTTTAAACGCCATCCCGATCCGACCTGCGCGCCGTTCGACGTCGTGCCGTGCGATGTGTTTATCACAGAGGCCACTTTTGCCCTTCCGGTCTTTCAGCATCCACCCCTCGAGGTCGAAGTTGAGAAACTGCTGCGGTCTATGAAAGCGCTGCCGCACCGCACCCATATCGTCGGCGTCTATGCTCTGGGCAAATGCCAACGCGTTATGAAGACCTTGCGTCTTGCCGGATATGAAGAACCGTTTTACCTGCACGGCGCGCTGAAAAAACTGACACAGCTTTATGAAAGCTACGGGCAAAATTTCGGCGAGTGGATTATGGTCAGTGATATTCCCCGCGCAGATAAACATGTGTTCCAAGGCAAAATTGTCCTCTGCCCGCCCGCGCAAATCAATGACCGTTGGTCGCGCCGATTCGCGGACCCACTGCCGACTGTCGCGAGCGGGTGGATGCAAATTCGCGCACGTGCGCGTCAGAAGCGTGCGGAAATGGCGTTGGTCGTCTCTGATCACGCCGATTGGGGCGATCTCATCCGAACCTGCGAGGAGACAAAAGCCAAAGACATCTGGATCACCCATGGGCGGGTTGAAGCGCTCGAATATGCACTCAAACAACGCGGGATGCGGGCCAAGGCGCTTAACCTCATCGGCCGTGATGAGAGCGTTGAATAATGGAAGCTTTTTCCGAACTCTTGGATGATCTTTACTTCACCAATTCCAGCTTGGCGAAAGAAACCATCCTGACGAATTATCTCCGCAAAACGGCGGACCCGGACAGGGGCTGGGCACTGGCCGCGATTGCCGGAACATTATCCTTCGACCTGTTCAAGCGCAATCTCATCAAGACCTTGATGATGGAGCGAATGGACCCGTTCCTCTTTGACATATCCCGCGATTATGTCGGCGAAATGAGCGAGACTGTTGCGCTCGCTTGGCCGCAATCGAAAGATCCCGTGCGGCTAAACCGCCTGCCGGATTTGAGTGAGGTCATCACCGAATTTCAGTCCCGCGACAAATCAGGCATCCGAGACTACCTCATTACCCTTCTCGACAACATGACACCCGCGCAGCGTTGGGCATTGTTGAAACTCGGCACGCGCGGTCTGCGCATCGGCATGTCTGCACGGTCGGTTAAACTCACTCTCGCCAAAATGAAAGGCGTGGATGTCGGTGTGATCGAAGGCATCTGGCACGGGCTGACGCCGCCCTATCTCGATTTATTCGCTTGGATTGACGGCACGGCAGAGCTGCCTGACATGAGCGACATCGTGACATTCTCGCCAGTCATGCTCGCTCATCCCATCGACGAAGAAAAAGACTTAGGCCGCATTTTCCCTAACACCCATATTGCGGAATGGAAATGGGACGGTATCCGTGTGCAGGTGTCGGGCAACGGCAAGGAGACGAAAGTCTTTTCCCGGAAAGGCGAAGACATCTCCGGCGCATTTCCAGACCTCGCAGAGGCGGTTGAATTCAATGGTGTCATTGACGGCGAATTGCTGGTGAAGCCGAACGGGGCCATCGGTTCCTTCAATGATTTGCAACAACGGTTAAATAAAAAGAAACCGGCCAAAGCCTTGATGGCGGCGCTTCCCGCCCATGTCATTGCCTATGATATTCTCGAATGGGATGGCGAGACCTTGCGCGATCTGCCGCTGGCGGGACGGCGGAACAGATTGCTGAAAGCTTTAGAAACTGAAGGCAGCAAGCGGTTTGAAATCTCTAAAACATTAGCGTTTCAATCGACCGATGACTTGAGAGAATTACGCGAAGACGCGGCGAAAACAGGGGGCTTAATCGAAGGCTTAATGATCAAGGATAAAACCTCTGTCTATGTTGCGGGCCGTCCCAAACATGCGTGGTATAAATGGAAACGTGACCCGTTCTTACTGGACGCCGTATTGATGTATGCTCGGCGCGGGACGGGAAAGCGATCGTCCTATTATTCCGATTACACATTCGGATTATGGAATGAGGAGGGCGTGTTATTGCCTATCGGCAAAGCCTATTTCGGTTTTACGGATGAGGAATTAAAACTGCTCGATAATTGGGTGCGCAAACACAAGGTCGCGAGATACGGGCCTGTCCAAGAGGTCGAAAAAGAGCTGGTCTTCGAAGTCGCATTTGATGCTGCGCAGGAAAGCAAACGGCACAAGTCAGGCTATGCGCTGCGCTTCCCCCGAATCCACAGAGTACGCTGGGACAAACCCGCCGCCGAGGCCGACAAACTTAGCAGCCTTGCCAAGCTGGTAGGAACTTGAATAGATGACCTGCGCGGTTTCTCTAAAAACGGAAGTGACCCCATCTCACCGCGCCAAGACGTCACGCGTTCGTTACGTATAATTAGGCGAATTTATTACAGGGGTTTGCGTATATGCGATTAGTGTATGCAGCCTTCAGTCTTTGGGTTGTGAGGATATGTGTCAATTCTTACGAATTTTTTCGCGGCGGGTTTATCACTCGGCAGCTTTTTTGTTTCCCAAAGCGCGGCGGCCCAGCTGCGCGTAGACGGGGCCGCGCTACCTTATGATATTTGGCATAGTGCCGTTATGCCGGGACAGGACCTCGAATTTGATGTTGAACCCGGTTTTTGGGCGGAACTGGAGGGTCAACCCATAGGTGGTCAGTGGACTGCGCCGATACAGCCGGCACGCACCAATTCGTTGTCGAGGATGCAAGCGGCGAGATCGTCCAGAGGCTGGCAATATTCGTCTTGGAGCCAAGCGCGAACATAAATGCGAAGGGCAGCTTGAACGGATATAGAATCGGGACATATCCGAAAGATACGCCGGAGGGGTTCATACGGTATACTGCCGCGGACAAAGGCGTCAGGATTTTCCCAGATTTCACACTTGATCAGTTTTTAAACAATCAGCAACCGGGCGCCGAAATTAAATACCTTCTGCTGCCGACTTTTATATCGACGTTGCACCGCGGAATGGCACGATAGATGATCTGCAAGGTGACGGAAAAATCACCAAGGCCGACGCAAAGTTTCTTTATGATTACGCAGAAGATCTGTTCACGGAGACAGAAGTGACGTTCGGCGGTATCGGATCATATAAGGCGAACGCCGTCCATGGTCTCTTTATTCACATTGATGCTCGCAATAACACCGCGAGATGGGACCGGTAGTTAGAGCGATAGTTCCGAATGAAACTTTTCTCCCAATGAAGTCTATAAAAATGCGGCATCGTCAGAAATCGCTGACCTGAATTAGATAACCGGCCTAGATGAGAGGGCTGAGTTTCGATCTGCAAAGATATCTTTGCAAATCCCGATGTTAGTCCATGTGCACCCCTGAAATTAGGGTATGAAACGCACGCGGTTAGGCTAGGGTAAAAATATGGCTCAAGCCCCGAATAAAATACTCATCAATGCCGCGATCTTTTTAGTGCTTTTGTTGGTGTCATTGCTTTTGACACCCCAAACCTATTTAATGACCGCATATAAAATTCCGGGCAAGCACATACGGTTCACTGAAGCCGCGCAAACTTATTTGATGAACGACTATCTAGACCCGGCATTAGCCTCTCCGCATTCAAAACAATTTTTAGATTCTCAGAACCAAACGCCTCGGCGCTATAACTTCAACTTCTCGGAGAATAGCCCGACAGACGGTCCAAAGAGTTTGTACATTCCAAGCACCGCGTCGAACGTCATGTCATCGGTGAACGGTATCCCATTCGAGAGATCCGAGGACATGGAGTTGTTTGCCCCCGGTCTGGGCGAAGGTTGGTTTGTGCATAATATTCCGCGTCTGATGCTCACGCCGAATAATAACCGTGTGGACTTGCATTACCCATCGGATTCACATCGTTCGGGCTTAAGAACTGTTTATCTTGCGCCAACTGACATCACGGGAAAAGTTGCCAGCCAGCATAGACAATGGATGAGGCATCTTCCCCGGATGGGCATTCTTTTGTCTACGATGAGTGTATTAGTCTGTATCTTTGGGCTTCTTTTTGGAAAATTTAGACCCGCTTTCGCGCTTATGGGCGCAATATCTGTTTTAGCATTTCTGCAGTTCTTGCTTACGTTCCTCTCAACTAACGCCTTACCGATTTTCGTAACTTATTTTCTAAAGGCGGGAATTCCCGGCGGCATTTTAGTATTGCTCGTGATGTGGTTTCGAACGCCGAAACGCTTGAATAGCCTCACAGCTCCGATTGTACCCGCGCTTACATTATTCGCAGGTTTGGGTTCGTTATTTGGATTGCTGACGATGTTGGTGCCTTATCCCATGCCCGCGCCATTGCTTGGAACAACTTTGGTTTTGTCCTCGATGCTTCCCTTGGCGTTTTTCTGGCCTTTGTTGAATCTGTTGCAAGATTTGAATGAACGTCGATCCGTTGTTGAAGCGTTGCGATCCAAGATTTCTGAACAAGAGCTTATGCTGGATGAGAAAAGCCGGGTGATTGCCGAAGAAATGAAGAAAAGGGCCATCCTTGAAGAACGGGAGCGATTTACACGCGATATTCATGACGGCATTGGCGGACAGTTGTTGGCGCTTTTGCTACGAATCCGCTCGGGCAAAGTGGGAATAGAAACTGTCGAGGCGGAAGTGCAGGCGGGCATTAATGACCTGCGCCTGGTCGTCGATTCAATGGATCACACCGGTGACAGTTTGGAATTGGCTCTATCTACATTCAAAGCCCGCACAGCAAGGCAGTTCGCGTCCACAGATATGACATTCCATTGGCTCCAGACGCCGGGATTAAAATTCTCAATGGCTTCCACCGCGGAAGTTTTAAACCTTTACAGATTTATGCAAGAGGCCATTTCAAATGCCATTCGCCATTCGCAAGCAGACAATGTGACGGTGAGCGTCGAGGATCAGAGCATGGAGTTTATCGTCAAAATTCAAGACGATGGAATTGGCCTGGATCAAAAAGATTCTATTGCGGGCAAAGGAATTGGCAACCTAAAACAAAGAGCTAAGTTACTGGGCGGAACTGTAGAATTTGTAAAAGGTTTGGACGGTAAAGGCCTCGGCGTTCACTTAGTTATTCCTTACGGATTAAATGCGGATCCAGCCTAATTGCAACGCTTCGAACACAGCTTCGCTTTTTGAGTGAACGCGTAGTTTTCCATAAATTGTTTTGACGTGATCATTAATCGTATGAACCGACAGGTTTAGTGCCGTCGCCGTTTCTTGGTAGGATAAACCCTTAGCAAAACACGTTAAAACATCGGCCTGACGTTTACTCAACTCACTCGGAGATTTAGTGGTGTTAATCTTCGTTCCATCCGTGAGAAGGCTGAGAAGGTGCGTAGCCGCCTCCGGGCTTATCGGGTTCGCGCCCTCCATTGTTTGCCATAGGCTTTTTATGACCACGCGTTCGTCTGAGTCTTTTAACAAATAGCCATGCGCTCCGGCCTCAAGAGCGGAAAGAACGCTTGTTCTGTCACCTAATACGGTCAAGACGAGAAATTTACTTTTCGTTTTGGCGCTTGTCTCTCTGATGAAGTCCACACCATTCCCGTCAGGCAATTGCAAATCAACGAGACAAATATCAGGCCTTACGCCATCTTTTATCTTTCGCCGAGCGCATTCGAGCGTGGCGTTGGAGAAACAAATTTCCATACCGTCAGTGCGCTCTACGATATACTCAAGATATTCTCGCATATCTCTATCGTCTTCGAGAACGCCGACTTTGAGGTTATCCGTCATCAAGGGCCTCGTAATCAGGCCGCGGTTTCCAGCAATTATGGTGGTCGGAATTTTTAACATTGACCCAAACCGTCTCGTAGCCGGACGGGAAAGCACCCAACCCCGAGACTGTTCCGCCTGACCATCCATCATGACGGCTCAGGGCGCGCCAGTCGCGTCCAAACTCTGTTGAACAATAGGCATCGACATCATCTTCCGTGTTGAAACTTGACCCCCGTACGGGCGGGGTGAATTTGAATTCTCCTCCGGTCCAAAAAACCTTCAAGTTAGGATCGTGTGTATCAGGCAAAGGCAAATTACTGTCTTTTATGCAAGCCAGAGGACGCTCGGCTTCACAAGCTAAGCACCCCGCGTAGCTGCAAAATTTTCCTTCAATAGTGCCCTGATTAAGTCCAATGATTCCGGGGCCCACGTCCCTAATTTCGCCAGGTCGAGAGGGGTGTTTCTGGCTATAGACCGTGCCCAAATCATCCTCCGGTTCCAAACAAAGCGCGAAGCCAATAAAGTCCACGACTGTATCATCCGCAATATCGACAAAGAAATCTCCGTCATTCTCATCTGATGTTCTGATGATTTCTAAGAGAGACCGCTTGTCTTCAATTTGTTCAGGGGTCATCAAATCCTTGAGCGCCGCAAAATACACCGAGTTGTGATGTCCCCATATTGCCGCTGTGGGTAGTTTTGAAACATTGATTTTATAGCCACTTTCGTAATTGATGTACGGAATACTTTCATCGTTTTTATATCCGAGAGATAGTCCGTCATTCTTTAGGTCCGAAAGTTCTTTCACACTTACGACAACGAGTCCGCTAAATGTGCGTAACGGTATATCAAACCGATCCGAAAAATGTCTGTCCTGTTGGGGGTTGTCATAGGTTTTAACTATATCTGAACGTGTTCTGCCTTCTTCTAGGCTTACCAGATACCTAACCATTTTTTCGTTGGGGTTTGAAGGTTCCTCTCCGGCAGGATCAAAGTTGTCCTCAACGCCGCCCACGAGTATCTGCTTGGTTTCAGCTTTTTGACATTGATAGGTCTCGAGAATTTCCATGCCGGTTGGAACTCTGTCGGCCGTGATACGCTCGTCCTCGAAAACACCGCTTGCATAAAATAATGCCAGTAGAACTGAGAAACCGAGCAAACTACCGAAGAAAACGGAAAATCCTATAAGTGAGATACTATGCCGTTCCAAAATTTACACCAATGGTAAAACCATCGTCCCCCGTAATTTTCCAAAAACCATAGGTTACATGCCCAAAAGCGCCACCCCTTAAACTAGGGTATTACAAGTGGTAAAAAAAGTCCAAGTAGAATTCGATGTTGGCGCAGACATTGGAAAGTTAGTTTCTGTAATCTCGTCAATAAATTGGATAGCCAACTAACGGGGCGTAGTTCGGCTGGGGTGGAACCCAAACCCCGGGTTCCACCCTTCCACGTCCACGCTTCCGGGGTTTTATTGCGGTTCAATCAGCTGGTTTCGGTTGAGCATCCACAAGTTAAGAATGGCAAGAACGCGCCTCGCGAAGGATATCGAAAGCGCGCTAAATTGAGCCGCAAACCCTTTCTCAGTAAAATGAGAGTTAATTATCTTGTTGACTTTTTCATCCATATTTCGTTCATTAGTTAAATAGGTTTATCCTACAGGGCGCGCAATAATGTTATCACCGAGTGAAAAAGTAGACGCGAGTCTTTCTCCGCCGCAGGTTGCGTTGCGGAAATATAGGGCGGATTGGTTTGCCGTTAGCGTCTTCAGCTGTGCGATAAATATTTTGATGCTGACCGGTCCGATTTTTATGCTTCAAGTGTATGATCGGGTTTTGGCGAGCCGTTCTATCCCAACATTGTGGGTTTTGTATTTAATTATTGTTTTTCTTTTCGCTTTGTTCGGCGTGTTTAATTTCCTGCGGACCCGGATTTTGTCTCGTGTGGGGTATCGGCTGGAGCATGAATTGATGACGAGTGCGCAAGAAATGCGGCTCTATCAATTCTTATCAATATCGGCGCCAAATATGCAGCCCGTTATGGATTTATCCCGGCTCCGGCAGTTTATCAGCTCCCCCGCGCTGGCAGCCTTCTTCGATTTACCCTGGGTTCCCATATTTATCGCGGTTGTCTTCTTTATGCACCCTTGGCTGGGGTGGTTGACCATTTTTGGCGTTATTGTGATTACTCTATTCACAATAGCGAATGAAAAAATGAGCCGTCGTGGGCTCTCAGAATCCACGCGTTGGGAAATGGAAAGCCATAATTTTTCCGAAACGTCAGGTAAAAATGCCGAGGCGATTTTCTCAATGGGGATGCTCACTAACACGTTGAATTATTGGCGAAAGCTTAAGACGAATAGTATGGGCTATTCGCAGGGTGCATCGGGTATTTCTGAGGTTTTGACCTCAATGTCCCAATCTATTCGTTTGTTGCTGCAATCCTCTATCTTGGGGTTGGGGTGTTACCTCGCGGTTTATGAAATTGTAACGCCGGGGACGATGATTGCGGCTTCCATTATTGGCGGTCGGGCCTTGTCTCCCATTGATCGTGTCGTGGGAAATTGGAAAAATTTCGTAATGGCGCGTCAATCATATAAACGCTTGAACATTGCGTTGTCAGCAGTTGGCGATAAGTTAAACCTTACGCAATTGCCGCCGCCAACCGGGCAACTCAAAGTGGCTAATCTTGTCAAATTAGTGCCATCCAAAGATGAAAGTAATTCTCTGGCAATATTGAAGGGACTCGATTTCGAACTGCGTCCTGGAGACGGTCTTGGTGTTGTCGGGCCCAGCGCAAGCGGCAAGTCTAGCTTGGCGAAAGTCCTGACAGGTATTTGGCGGCCGGACCGGGGTTCGGTACGGCTAGACGGGGCAACATATGACCAGTGGGATAGTGATCAGTTAGGCCAATTCATAGGCTATCTACCTCAAACAGTCGAATTAATGCATGGCACCATAAAGGCGAATATATCCCGGTTTGAACCGGAGGCCGAGGACGCAGATATTATCTCTGCGGCGAAAATGGCGAATGTTCATGAATTGATTATGGCGCTGCCCGGCGGGTACGACGCGGTAATTGGTAAAGAAATTGTTCTGTCCGGCGGGCAAGTGCAACGCATCGCGCTCGCGAGGGCCGTTTATAAAATGCCGAAGTTAATTATCTTGGATGAACCAAATTCGAACCTCGATGCAGAAGGTGATGCTAGCCTGTCTTCGGCTATTCGAAAGTTACGCGAAGCGGGTTCGACTGTTGTCGTTATGGCCCATCGTCCCAGTGCTATTCAGTCAGTCAATAAAATTCTAATGCTGAACGGCGGCTCACAACAGGACTTTGGAGATAAAAAAGATGTGTTGGCACGCGTTACCGCTGCGAGAGAGCAGAGTGCTCAAAATAATAAAAAACCATCAGGCCCCCAACCCGCAGCCGTTAAAACGGCGGGGATGGCGTAATGTTTTTCAAAAAACAGGAAAAGGCTGCGAATTCTCCGTTCGATGACATCCCACAATTAAAAACAGAGTCTGGCGGCGTCATATCTGCCGGGCATATCGCCTTTATTACGTTATTCTTGGGTCTTGGGCTGTGGCTTTATTCGGCCACCATCCAAGGCGCGGTCATCGCGTCGGGCACAGTTTCTGTTTTAGGGAAACCCAAAACCGTACAGCATTTAGACGGAGGCATTGTAGCCGAAATTCTAGTTGAGAATGGCAGCGTGGTTGAAGCGGGGGAGGTGTTGCTTCGCCTCGATGATACAATGATGAAGGCTAACCTTGATATTTATAAAAATAGATTTCGTGAGGCTCTTTCTTTACGCGACAGACTCTCGGCTGAACAATTTGGACTGAGCGAAATAACATGGGACGACCAATTATTTGATTTGCACAAGATTGCACCAAGCTTAAGCGTCCGGGACGGTCAGAACGAAATTTTTCTTGCTAAGAAAGCGACGAAAACTGGGCAGGTTTCGCAGCTTCAGGAAAGGATCAGCCAGTTAGAAAATCAAATAGAAGGCTTGAAGGCTCTCTCTGAGTCCAAGCTCGCGCAAGTTAATATTCTAAACCAAGAACTAAGATCAATTACCTCTCTCGCCAATGATGGTTACGCGCCTGAAAGCCGTGTGCTTTCGCTTAGGCGGCAGATTGAAGAGATCCGTGGGCAACAATTCGAGCATATTGCCGAAATAGCGCGTGTCAGAAACACAATATCTGAGGTTCGGGTGCAGATTGGCCTCATCAGTAGGGAATTTGATCAAGCGGCAACGACCGAATTGCGGGAAACAGAACTATCCATAAAAGATTTAGAGCAGCAAATCATTGCGACGCAGGACCAGCTTAGGCGTATTGACATAAAAGCCCCGATTTCCGGTGTTGTGCACGAGCAAACTATCTTCACGGATGGAGGCGTTATCGCGCCGGGCGCTCCGATTTTACAGATTATTCCAGTCGATCAGGGCATGGAATTTGAAGTCAATATCCAACCGCAAAATATTGACCAAATCTACGTTGGGCAGGACGTGAGCGTTATGTTTTCCGCATTTAACGCGCGGACAACGCCTCAGCTGAACGGGACGGTTCGGTCCGTTTCCTTGAACACCAGCACGAATGAAGAATCTGGCCTTGCCTTCTATCCGGTTCAGGTCTCAATCTCGAATGATGAGTTGGAGAGGTTGAATGAACAGCCTTTGATTTCAGGCATGCCTATTGAGGCCTTTTTCACGACGAAGAGTAGATCTCCGTTGAGTTACCTTACAAAACCTCTGACCGATAATATTAAGCGTGCGGGCCGCGAAGAATAATTACTTTGACTTGTGATCAAGTAGATTGAGGTAGATTTCGGACGCGGTAAACCTATCTCGATTTGGAAAGTCCGACTTGTCCAAGAGTAGAATGACTCCATCCATAGCTTTATTGCGGACACTGCGCCGGCTTGAGAAGATATTTTGTTCGTTTCGACTCGTCCGAAAATCTTCGTAATTTCCGATCCAGCTACGAGTCGACAGATTCATATTTGAGCCAAATGACGCCCAAGGCGTGCCTTCACTGAAGAAATCTATTTGCTTGATGACAAAGCCGTCCTTCTTTCTTCGCAAGGTTTCTGCTGCGGCTCTTATGAAAAAGTTCTGCTCCGAGATATCGTCCTTGGCGATGAGCGTTCCCTTTGACCGAATGCGGATTCTGTCGTCGGACATTGATATAGCCTCTGTGTGCCGGGTCACGGCCCGCCACTGTTCATCAAATTCAATTGCGCGGTCAGGATGCATGATAGATAAACTGGCCACCCTTTCTCTCTCCGCCAACTCGTCCGCCGTCGGACCGGGCGGCCGTTGGAAAAGTACGATCGCGCCGTCCTCATTAGTCGTTGCGCAGCCTCCGAGGAGGGACGTGCTCAACGAGCCTGCCAGTAGAGAAATGGCCATCTGTCTTCGATTCATTTGGGTCATTGTCTTAATTCCTTAATCGAATGTATGGACGTCGAATTGCCCAATATAGAGTTTTAAAAGGAGGCGGGTTGTGTAGAGATCATACTGTGCCCGAGAATAGGTCAGCTCGGCGGATAGTCTGTTTTGAATAGCCTCAAGGACATCCTGCGTTGAGGCGAGTCCAACGGCTTCACCGCGCGTGATGCCTTCTAAGGCTTCGGCATTTGCCCGGACATTCGCGGCTTGGGCTTCGAATGAAACTTTGCCGCTCTCAAGCCGCGACCACAATTGATGTATGATGAGATCGCTCTCTCTTATGACATTCATCGTGTTAAATTTGGCGGCGTTCCGCTCTGCAAGCGCTTGCCGGGTTTTTGAGCTGTTCGCGCCTCCCGAATAAAGCGGCACGGTAAAATTGATGCCAAGGCTGAGGGAATCATCTTGGTCGATCGTTGGGCTAGTGTCTTTCGCGGTCTGGGCTTGAGCCGTCAGGGAGACAGTTGGAAGATATTTGCGCTTTTCGCTGTTTAAAGTGACGAGCGTGTTTTGCTCTGTAAATTTTGACGCTCTGATGGCGGGATTTAATACTCGAGCCATCTCCGTGAGTTCATCCTTCGAAAATGAAACCTCAACTGTCGCATGTACCGGCAGTTCCGGTGTTTGAACTAAATACCCCGTTTTCGAGAGCAGTTGGTCTCTTGCCAAATTTAGGTTGGCGATGGCAGTGGCTCTCTGCGCGCGGGCCGATGCCAATCTTGATACGGACAAAGCCAATTCAGTTTTTGTGCTCTCGCCGGCTTCGCGCCTGACAAGAACAGATTTCTCCAAACCCTCGAGGGTCGTGACGCTTTCGCCCAAGATATCGACATCCGCTATGGCGGACATGAGTTCTATATAGTCTTCAATAATTTCTGCAGCGATAGCGGTTGCTGCCTCTTCATAGCGCGCCTTAGAAATTTGAAATTCCAACGCGGCATTTTCTTGCAGGAGCCGATTACGACCACCATCAAAAATAGTTTGATCTACAGTGAGCGCTAATTCCCGGGGTTCACTATTTTGTTTAAATGGCGAGCCGCTGCGTAAAACCGCATCGCGGCGGGCGGCGCTGATGCCTCCCGTAAAACTGACTTGCGGGCGAGAGGCCGCGCGCGCTTGAATGATTGTTTCTCTAGCGCCCAAGTTTCCTGCTTGGAGGCTCTTTAGTTTGGGGTGATGTGTGTAAGCGTTTAAAATGATGTCCGGAAGCTTGGAGCTATTATAATTGGTTTGCGCTGTCGCAGCCGAAATGTTCACACCAAAAATAAGCGCGGCGGAGCAGGCAAGCTTCAAAATCTTACATGAATTGAGAGTCATAGAAATATTACTAGATTCATCGCGTATGATGTAATCCAGCCGCCCCGCTAGTTAACATTTCTTCTGAATTAAATCGCCAGAAGCCTGAAAGACCTTAAAACTTCCACCGAAATTAGCAAGTTTTTTTTGAGGCGATATCTACCATTTAATGATTGCTAAGGGATATCGGGACGAGGCCGGATTGAAATGAATGCTTCACGATTTCACGCCGGCGTTGACCTGTTCTTGGTCAATCAGAATATTATTTGGCTGAGTATGTCTATTTAATTCGATTTTTCTTTGCCGGCATTGGGTTTTTTGGATTTGCTTAGAAATCCCATTAAAACAGCATGTTGACTGATAAATTTTTTGAGAAACAGAACCCGGAGGAAAGAAAATTTTGCAAAAATTTACGAAAACACGTAAATTAGGGGTTAACAAAAGATTATTTTTCTCGTAAGCGGTAGGTGGGCGCGCTCCATTCGGAGGGCTTTAAAATTAGTCTTTTGGATCTTTTCATCGAGATATTTAGGGCTATCAACTTAGGTTCTTCTGTGGGTTTTTAACCCACTGGATGAGAGCAATACGGGGCACGTATGACATATAGATATTTTCTAATTCCCTCGCGGGATAGGCTGGAATAGGCCGTGTTAAGTTTGGGGCGCAATACCAACTATAACATAAATTATAATTCGAAACTGAGAGTCTTCGGACCTGTTGTCGTGTCTTGTTCAAAGGCGCGCTTTTCGCATTTTAAATTAATTGCACGTTTAGCAAACTCTCAAATCGAGACTTTTGTAACTACCTTTTTTCACGCGGTCTGCTGCAGGCATTGTTCGGATGGCTTTGCCATGCGTCCTGTTTGCATGAGACGCACGGCCGCTGAATTTCCAACCGCATAACAATAAAAACATCAATCATTTCCCGGGCGCATCCGGATTTTAACGGAGAAAAACAATGACAATCGACTTTACAGTAATGGGCAACGACATCGACACAAACATGGACGGCGTTTTCGATGCGTCTGAGCTCGGAGATACAAATTTAGACGCGAGATTTGATTTGTCGAATGCGGCAGGCGTGCAAGCGGGGGATATTCTCGATATTAATGGCCAGCAGTTCACTATTACTGCCTTTGATATTTCAAATGGATATATAGATTTTAGTTATGACCTGACCGGAGAGCCTGACGGAGCTTTGTTGCTAAGTTACTCCGTTCTGGATGTTTCGAATGCGAATGCGGCTCTGGATTCAGGGAGTACTCCCATACAAATTGATCAAAATGATTTGGTGGTCATTGATCAAACCCAAGCAGACTTAAACCCTACGGTCTTTGAGGGCGCGGATGGCGGCGCTGACGACAGTACAATTGCGACCGGCGGTATGGCCACCGGCAGCTTTATTTTTACAGATGCTGACATCAATGATTCTCATTCTGTTGGTGTTGAAGTTCCTCCTGCGACATATTTTGGCGCATTTTCGGTCGGTTTGTCTGATCCGGCGGCCGGAGATGGTCAGGGCGAGGTCACTTGGACGTTTGATGTGCCGTCCGGAACGACTGCGGTGGATGAACTCCCTGCGGGCGCTACAATTACGCAAACTTACAACGTTACCCTCACGGATTCGAATGGCGGTGAGGTAACACAAGCCATCGCCATAACAATTACGGGTACAAATGATGTGCCAACGATCACGGCATCTATGAGTGAGGATACAGCTGTTCTCGAAGAAGGCGGCGTCCTGAACGGGACGGCCGGCGATGATAGCGCCAGCGGTACGCTCACAATTGTGGACGTCGATACAGGCGAAAGTAGCTTCCAAGCGCCTGCTCCTACTTCATTGAGCGGAACATATGGGAATTTCACATTTGATAACGCGACCGGCGTTTGGGGATATACGCTTGACGATGCGTTGCCCGCTACTGAGGCATTGGATGCCGGTGAAAGCGACACTGATACGCTGACAGTCACCTCGTTTGATGGGACAGAGACTTACGATATCGTGGTAACAGTAACGGGGTCTAACGACTCAGCTGTTGTAACGGGTGCTGATACGGGCGCGGTCACGGAAGCCGGCGGTGTCGCGAATGCGACGGCCGGGACGTCAACCGCAACGGGTGACCTCGGTCATACTGATGTGGATATGGATGATGCGGATGACGCTTGGACAGCTGCGACGCTTCCGGGAACTTATGGCTCTCTCTCAATCGACGCTGCAGGTGTGTGGACATACACGCTCGATGATGCGTCAGCGGCCACACAGGCGCTGGATGCAGGCGATACAGCCACAGATACGATTACAGTGACGACAACCGACGGCACGACGCATGATGTTGTGATTACGGTAACCGGGTCCGATGACGAGGCTGTTGTCATGGGCGATGACACGGGGTCTGTCACGGAAGCGGGCGGCGTTGCCAACGCGACAGCCGGAACGCCTACAGCGACAGGCGATCTTGATCATACTGATGTGGATATGGATGATGCGGACGACGCTTGGACGGCTGCAACGGTTGCAGGCATTTACGGGTCTCTCGCAATCGACGCTGCAGGTGTGTGGACATACACGCTCGATGATGCATCTGCGGCCACACAGGCGCTGGATGCAGGCGATATAGCCACAGATACGATCACGGTATCGACATCTAACGGTACAACGCATGATGTTGTGATTACGGTCACCGGGTCAAATGATTCAGCTGTTGTAACGGGTGCTGATACGGGCGCTGTCACGGAAGCCGGCGGTGTCGCGAACGCGACGGCCGGGACGCCAACGGCAACGGGTGACCTCGGTCATACCGATGTGGATATGAATGATGCGGATGACGCTTGGACAGCTGCGACTGTTGCGGGCACTTACGGATCCCTCGCAATCGACGCTGCAGGTGTGTGGATATACACGCTCGATGATGCGTCAGCGGCAACTGAGGCGTTAAACGCGGGCGATACCGATCAAGACACATTCACGGTCACGACAACTGACGGCACGGAGCATACAATCACGGTCGATATTACCGGGTCGAATGACGATGCGGCTATTGCGGGCGATATCTCCGGTTCTGTTATAGAGGCTGGCGTTGATGCTGCAAATGCGCCGATCGGAGCTCCAGTCGAGACGGGCACGCTCACTATCGCTGATGTTGATGACGGAGAAGCTGAGGTTGTTCCAATCACGGGAACAGCCGGCGATACTGCCTTCGGAACCTTCGAGGTCCTTGCGAACGGCGATTGGACTTATACGCTCGATGACGCAAATGCGACCGTACAAGCTTTGGACGAGACGCAAACTTTAACAGACACCATCACGGTGTCTTCAGAAGACGGAACTGACACTCAGGTCATTACAGTTACGATTAACGGCTCTAATGACGCACCATTCGTGACTGGAATCACGAGCACGGACTTCGTCGATAATTCCGCAACCACGGGACGTTTTGAAGGCGATGTAACAGAAGTGGCTGATCTGGCGGCAGGCGAAAACACCATCACCCATGAAATCGACTTGCAAATTGCGTTTGACGATTATGAGATTGCAGATGTGCATACAGGGTCAATCAACGCGGTTGATAATGCCGCGACAGGGCTGACAACAGGTCAGTATCTTGGGACATTCTCTGTTGGTTTCCAGCCTTCAGGCAATGTGGACTTCGATTTCTCTGTTGATGATGTCGATATTGATTTCCTTGGGGCGGGTGAAACACGCGTCCAATTATATGAAGTTTCAATTTCCGACGATGCCGGAGGGACGCTCACCCGAATTATTGAAGTGACTTTAACAGGCACGAATGACGCGCCGACTATCTCTGCGGTTGCAGGTGATGTCCAAACGGCGGCTGAGGATGAAGGCGCTGTTACCCTGACGGGTTCCGTCACTCTGGACGACGTCGATGTATCGGATACTTTGTCTCTTGCGAGCGTCACGGTCGCAACCAGTGGTGACGATGCGGGGGCTCCGGCATCTGCTGGCTTGCTCGCTATGTTCACCCCGGCGACGGCGGCGTCTATTATTGACGGTATTTCTACATCGGGCACACATAACTGGACATTCAGTGTAACGGATGGATTTGATTATCTTGCATCGGGGCAATCATTGGTTCTGACTTATACGCTTACATTTGAAGATGACTCCGGTGAGGCGAATGACTTCGTCCAGCAAGATGTTGTTATTACGATCACAGGCACGAATGATGCGGCGATCATCAGCGGTGATGTCTCCGGGACCTCCGTTGAGGACGCGGGTGCGATCACGGGAACGCTTTTAGCGTCCGATGTCGATAACACTGACGATGTCTTCCAGGTCGGTTCAGGCACTGCCACATACGGCGCTTACGCCGTCGATGCAGCAGGTGAGTGGACCTATACATTGGATGATGCCAACCCCTTGGTTGACGCATTGAATGTTGGCGACAGCCTGACGGATAGTTTCTCTGTTCTGTCAGAAGACGGAACGTCTCAAACTGTGACGATTATGATTAATGGCGCGAATGATGCGGCGGTTATCGCGGGTGCGACTTCCGGAACTGCTGTTGAAGACGGCGGCCCAATCATGGGCACGCTGACAGCGACTGACGTTGACAACCCTGACGATGTATTCATGGTCAGCTCAGGCGCAGCAACATACGGAACCTATGCTATAGATGCTGCCGGCGAGTGGACCTATACAGTCGATAATGCAAATTCGGCTGTCAACGCACTGGGTGCCACAGACAGCCTAACGGATAGCTTTGTTGTTCAATCTGACGATGGAACGCCGCAAACCGTTATGATAACAATTAACGGCGTAAATGATGCGCCTGTTATCGGTACGGCACTCCCTCAATCTATTGTAGATACGGTTGCAGCGGATAGCTTCAGTGACATTGACGTTCAGCTCACGGCTACGGACGTGGATGTAAACGACACCCTTACTTTCGGAATCGTCGGGGCAGGAACGTCTGCCTATGGTGACCTGACTGTTGATGCTGCCACCGGTCTTTACACATTCGATGTTGACGACGCGGCAGTAAATGCTCTGGATGTTGGTGATAATCCAATTGTGACATTTGATGTCACGGTCACGGACGGCACGGCAACAGATACGACAACACTGACGTTTAACATTACCGGGGCAAACGACAGCCCAATCGCTAATGATGACGCGACTGCCGTTGATGAGGGCGCGATTGCGACCTTCAATACGGTGTTCGGCGGTTCAGCCGGAATGGTCGTTGATACTGACGCTGAAGGTCACGCGCTTACAATTACCGGCGGCGCAGATGCCGGCGACAGCGCTCCGACGGGCATAACGCTAGGAGCAGGCGGTAGCGCCGTTGTTACGGCTTCAACGCCGGGTGTGTTCTTCACGGATTGGGGCGCAGAAGTAACGCTCAACTCCGACGGTAACATCTTCTATAACCTCACGGGCGGAACCGGCGCTTATCAAGCGCTGGGAGAAGGCGAAACAGCTGTCGATACCTTCAGCTATACCATTTCTGATGGAAACCAGACTGCGACTGCAACGATATCTGTAACTATTACAGGTGAGAATGATGCGCCTGTTGCGGAAAATATTTTGGTTGCCGCTATTGATGGTCCTGATGAAGACGGCCCGGCCATCAACATTGCGCCTGATTTTGAAGATGTGGATGCATCCGACACCCATACGTTCACTGTTAATACAACAGGGACCTTGGGCTCTGTAACTATCCTGCCTAACGGAACATTTGATTATGATCCGAATGGTCAGTTTGAATCCCTTGACGATGGAGAAACGGCAACCGACACGTTTAACTATACTGTCATTGATGATGAAGGTGCAGCCTCCACTCGGACGGTTACAGTTACGATCAACGGCTCTAATGATGCGCCCGATGTCTCCGGGAATGTTGACCTCGGTGCGTCTGATGAAGATACGACTTTCACCGTCACCGAAGCCGCATTGCTCGCCAATGCGACCGACGTCGATGTTGAGGGTATATCCGTTATCAATCTGACAGCGTCTTCAGGCATGCTGGTCGACAACATGGACGGCACCTGGACGTTCACGCCGGTGTCGGATGACGATACTGATGTCACATTTAACTACCAAGTGACCGACGGCACAGCCGTTACGCCTGCAACGGCTACGCTTGACCTAACCCCTGTAAACGACGCGGCAGTTATCGCAGGCGATGTCTCGGGGATTTATACCGAGGACGCCGGACCGATCCTCGGAACGCTGACGTCGACCGATATCGACAACCCGGACAATGTTTTCCAAGCGGATGCAGGGTCAGCCACTTACGGTACCTACACTGTCGATGCTGCGGGTGCCTGGGTTTACTCTGCGGATGAAGCTAACCCATTGGTTGATGGTCTTAATTCCGGCGATAGCCTTACCGATAGCTTTGTTGTTCTGTCAGATGACGGAACGCCTCAGACCGTGACCGTCACGATTAACGGCGTAAATGACGCAGCGATTATCTCCGGTGATGTCTCAAGCACTGCCGCTGAAGAAGGCGGCGCTATCTCCGGATCGCTCTTTGCCTTTGACGTTGATAACACTGACGACAGCTTCCAAGCGGGATCCGGCGCAGCGGCTTACGGCGCTTACGCCGTAAATGCAGCAGGTGTGTGGACCTACACGGTTGATGACGCGAACCCGGCTGTTGATGCGCTGAACTTCGGTGATCAGCTGACAGACAGCTTCGATGTTATGTCAGAAGACGGCACGGTTCAGACTGTGACGATCACGATTGATGGCACGAATGACGCTGCTGTTATCACGGGCGATGTCTCCGGCACGGCTGTTGAAGATGCTGGCGCTATCACCGGCACGGTCTTGTCGTCTGATGTCGATAATGCTGACAATGTCTTCCTAGTGGATGCAGGCAGCGTGGCTTACGGGACATATTCCGTGGACGCTGCAGGTGAATGGACCTACACATTGGACGATGCCAATCCTTCGGTTGACGCATTGAGTGTTGGTGACAGCCTGACCGACAGCTTTATGGTCGTATCAGAAGACGGCACGCCTCAGATTGTGACCATCACGATTGACGGTGCGAATGATGCGCCGGTTTTATCCATCATCGGTCTCAACGGCCTGACAACAGAGGATAGTGGCATTGGCACATTAAATCTGTTGGCCGGTGCATCTGATGTCGATGCGTCCGACGTTCTGAGCACGCAAAATGTCACGCTTGTTTCCGGAGATGACAGTGGAATGTCCGTCGTTGGCGATAGCATTACCGTTGACCCCTCCCTTTATGGCTATCTTGGAGATGGCCAGAGCGAGGTTGTGGAATATAGCTATGATATCGTCGACGGTAATGGCGGTGTCGTATCTCAGACGGCGACGATTACTGTTACCGGCGTGAATGATGCAGCGGTTATTTCCGGTGATATTTCTGGAACGACTGTCGAGGACTCAGGTGCAACTATCTCAGGTACGCTTCTTGCAGCCGATGTTGACAATGCTGACAATGTCTTCCTGATGGGTTCAGGCGCGGCGGCTTACGGCACCTATGCCGTGGATGCTGCGGGCGAATGGACCTACACATTAGATGACAGTAATGCGGATGTTGACGCATTAAATGTTGGCGATAGCCTCACGGATAGCTTCGTTGTCCTGTCTGAAGACGGAACGCCGCAAACAGTCACGATTACGATTGACGGTGCGAATGATGCGCCTGTTGTGGCAGGGCCTGTGACAGCAGCCGCGGATGAGGATAGTTCTATCTTTGCGCTCGACCTGTTGTCAGGTGCAAGCGACGTCGACAGCGCGAGCCTATCCGTTGTCGCGGGGTCCGTTTCTGGACTTCAACCTGGTATGTTCCTTGCCGGCAGCACGTTGAATGTGGATCCGTCTGATAGTTTCTACCAGAGTATACCGGATGGTGTTGTCGAAACTTATACGATTACGTTTGACATCATTGACGGTGACGGCGGCGTCACGCCGCAAACTGCGGAAATCGCTATCACCGGAACAAATGATCTTGCTGTGATGAGCGGCGTCACAACCGGCTCTGTTATCGAAGATAATACGACGCCGGCGACAGGAACGCTTACTATCTTGGATCCGGATTTAGGAGAATCTGCACCTCTCGAAATTCTGCCAACCGCCAACAATAGTGTTAACGGTTATGGAACATTCGAGGTCTTAGCGGACGGAACCTGGACCTTTACGTTGGATAGCAGCCATCCTGCCGTTCAAGCCTTGGAAATCGGTGAGACGACTACAGATTCAATTTTCGTCAGCTCACTTGATGGAACAGCCAGCTTGGAACTGACTATCACCATTACCGGAGCGATTAATTACATCGTCGGAACTGCCGGCGTAGATAATATCGTCGGTCAATTTGATGAGGATGATATCCGCGCAGGCGACTCAGATGACATTGTCGACGCCGGTACAGGCATCGATGTTGTCTACGGCGGCGAAGGGGATGATATCCTTATAGCCGGTGGCGGTGATGATTTCGTTCGAGGTAATGCCGACAACGATACTATCTACGGCAACGAAGGTGAGGACATTCTCAGAGGCGACTCCGGAGATGACATCATATTCGGCGGCGAGGATAATGATATCTTGAGCGGCGACGAAGGTAATGACACCTTAGACGGCGAAGCCGGTGACGATGAACTCAGCGGCGGCGACGGCGACGACTACCTATACGGTAATGATGGCGTTGACATATTACTTGGCGGTGCCGGTAATGATGAACTCTTAGGCGGCGATGATAATGACACGCTACGCGGCGGCGACGGAGATGATAGTCTTCGTGGTAACGGCGGGGATGACATTATCAGAGGCGACGCCGGACAAGATACGCTCAGGGGCGATGCCGGGGACGACGACCTCCGCGGCGGCCTGGGGGATGATATCCTTATCGGTAATGCCGGAAATGACATCCTTTACGGCGATGACGGTAATGATGATCTGAGAGGCAGCGCCGGTGATGATGAAATCAGAGGCGGTGACGGCGACGATACCATGAGAGGTAATCTCGATAACGATACGCTCTGGGGTAACTCAGGTGCTGACGATATGAGAGGCGACGACGGGAATGACATCCTTTATGGCGGCGCGGACAATGACCTCCTCCGAGGCGATGCCGGCGACGATCTATTGGAAGGTAATGCCGGTGACGATATCCTATTCGGCGGCACAGGCTCTGATACTCTCAGAGGCGATGCCGGTAACGATGAGTTAGACGGCGGTGCTGATGATGATCTTCTGAGAGGCGACGCTGGCGACGATATCTTATCGGGCGGCGACGGCGATGATGATCTCAGAGGCGGCGGCGGAGAAGATACGCTCAACGGCGACTCCGGTAATGACGTTCTTTACGGCAACAGGGGCAATGATACGCTCTTCGGTGCTGACGGTAACGATGTTCTCAGAGGCGACAGAGGCGAAGATGCCCTATTCGGCGGAACGGGCAATGATGTCCTGCGCGGCGGCGGTGATAGCGACATGCTATTCGGCGGTGCTGACGACGACACCCTACGCGGCGACGGCGGTGCTGACATGTTGTCCGGCGATGCGGGTGACGACCGCCTATACGGCGGCGGCGGCGATGACATGATCTCGGGCGGTACTGGCTTCGACAGGCTTTACGGCGAAGGCGGAGATGATACCTTTATCTTCAGTTCCGGTGATGGTCATAATCGTATCTTTGACTTTGACGACTTAGGTAATGATAACATTGATTTGTCATCTTTCGGGTTCAGCTCATTTGCAGATATTGCCAGCCTGATGACTCAAGCCGGAAACCATGTTGAAATTCATCTCGGTAATGGCGATGTCATTGAATTGCTAAACACTGATCTGGCAGACATGGGTGCGGATGATTTCTTGTTCTAGGCATTCTAAGCGATTGGATTTTTTCCTAATCTGTACGCCCTCAGTTTAGCGAAAGGATTCAATGGCGACGAATAGAGGGGTCATCTCCTTTATTCGTTGCCTCATCCAAAAGCCGTTTCCCAAAATAATTGGGCCCGCAAAATCCTTGCGGGCCCAGTTTTGTTTTAGGAAACCATTTAGGTTTTGCTGAAGCTCGCCTCGCATTAAGTACCTAGCGAATGGTTAGATTCAGCCTCTTTTCGGTTTATTTCGAGGGGCTTCAGACATCCGAGCGTTTTTCTTTATATTACGACTCGCCATTCTTTTTCTTATTCCGTGACGGTGACAATCGAAAAGAGGCCGTGCATTTCCGGAAAATGTAGATTCCCATTCTCGTCGGCTGATTTCCAATCCGTCCGACAGGAGCCAGGCAAATGGGGCGTCGTGAAGGTCACCGAAATGTCGACAGTTTCGCCCGGTGAGGTTTCTGGAATTGGAACCATGGCGGGGGACGAACAAAGCTGGTCTGACGGCGGCGTTACCCGCTTAAGATATCGATCTTTCCAGACGACTTTTCCGATGTTTTTTACGCGCCATGTTTTTACGAATGTGGTGTTGACCGGAATAGCGGTTCCGTCAGGAATGGTTACGTCTTTCATGAAAAGCGTGGTGTCATTCGGGTTTGTGACATTTATCTTGACCGCGGGATCCTGAGGGCGCTGCGCGTTAATCGCGATGAGACCGAGCACTCCTGCCAAAAAAACAGTAGATAGAATTACGAGGGTTGGCGTTGTCGGTTTCCAATTTTGTGAAACATCCTCCGCCTTAGGGGCAAGTTTCGATTGTGCATGTAGTCGATCAAATTCGACTGAATCAATATTCAAAGACTTGGATATTCGAGCCTTTGTTTCAGGACCCGGGGTCTCATTACCGCTGATGATTCTATAAAACTGGCTTTTACTGACGCCGCTTTCCCATATGATTTCCTTAGAAAGAACCTCTCGGTCTTTCTTGCTTCTATTAAAGGCCTCAATGAGTGTTTTCATTTCGTCTTTCACTTTGCATCCTTTGTGCCGTTTAAACGAATAATCAATCTACGGGACGTTTCTAAGTATCCCTGGGACAAATATAGAATAGATAAAAGAGCTTCCCCACCCTAGAACACATCGTCTAATATAAGCACGCTTAGATGTGAATATGTAAAAATTCTATGTTTGTGGATGCGGGGCGCATTCCGGCGGGGTGGAGTTTATTTCAAACTCCACCTCAATTTCACTTTATTTTTTTGATTTCGCGCAGTTTCTTCAATTGAAAATAGACCTTCTGTCAGACCAAGGCGAAGCATCAAAATTAACGCCCTTCCGTTTGGCAGTGCGTTGAGGCAACGAGCAGCCCTAATCCCTTGCCTTTCGCGCTCAGTCGCCTATCTGCCCGCCCATGTTAGCGATTACTGATCTTGATTTTGCTGTGCAGGGCAGGCCTTTGTTTAAGAAGGCGTCAGCCTTTATTGCGGCTGGCTGGAAGGTTGGTTTGATTGGCCGCAACGGTACAGGCAAATCGACTTTGCTTCGGCTCATCCGAGAGGAAGTGGAAGAGGCCGCGAATGACGCCTCTATCCGCCTTAACAAAGGCGCGCGCTTAGGCTGGGTGGCGCAAGAGGTTGAGGCCACGGATGACACGATTATGGACGTCGTGCTGGCCGCCGATACGGAACGCGCTCGGTTGATGAAAGCGTCAGAGACCGAAACAGACCCGGATAAACTCGGCGAGATATATGAGCGCCTGACCGACATGGATGCGTGGAACGCGGATACGCGCGCCGCCATCGTTTTGTCCGGACTAGGATTTAAGCCCGATGATTTTCACCGCGCGACGAAAGAGTTTTCCGGCGGGTGGCGTATGCGGGCCGCAATCGCGGGCGTGCTGGTCAGCGAGCCTGATGTATTGCTCTTGGATGAGCCGACAAACTATCTTGATCTGGAAGGGGCGACCTGGCTCGAAGGTTATATCCAGAAATATCCCTATACCGTTATTATGGTCAGCCATGACCGCGAAATGCTTAATCGATCCGTGACGCATACTTTAGCGCTCGAGCATCAGCAGCTGATGATCACACCGGGCGGTTATGATGATTGGATGAAACTCCGCGCGGCGAAAACTGCGCAGCTCGCCTCGCAAAAGGCCAAGCAAGATAAAGAGCGCGAACATTTGCAAGCTTTTGTCGACCGCTTCAAAGCAAAAGCCTCGAAAGCGCGCCAAGCGCAATCTCGGGTTAAAATGCTGGAGAAGATGCAAGACATCGCCATTCCGATTGCAGAACGCACAACGCCGTTTAATTTTCCCGAACCGAAAGGCAAACTCGCGCCGCCCATGCTGGAGCTTGAAAATGCGGATCTGGGCTATGGCGAGGAGGCAAAAATTCTCAGCAATGTGACCTTGCGCCTTGATCCCGATGATCGCGTCGCGATTGTCGGCGCGAACGGGCAGGGCAAGACGACACTGGTCAAATCCATCGCGCAGCGCCTGCCGCTCATGACCGGGAAGCGCAAAGCCTCCTCCAGTTTGAAAATCGGCTATTTCTCGCAGGATCAATTGGATGAACTGACGGAAGGCGAGACGGTCCTAAACCATGTTGCCCAGGCCTTGCCTAAAGACACGTCAGAAAGCCGCGCCAGAGCCGTGGCCGCGCAAATGGGTTTCTCTTTTGAGAAGGTGGAGACCAATGTCGAGAAACTTTCCGGTGGAGAAAAGGTCCGGCTTTTGCTCGGCCTCATGTCGATTGAAAAACCGCATGTGCTTATCCTCGATGAGCCGACATCTCATTTGGATATCGATAGCCGCGAAGCGCTGATCTATGCGCTGAATGATTTTCCGGGCGCCGTGCTGCTGATTACCCATGATGTCTATTTGGCCGAAGCGACAGCCGACCGGCTTTGGCTCGTGAATAAGGGCAAAGCCAAACGCTATGACGGCGACCTGCGCGATTACAAGAAACTCGTGATGCAGGCCGACCGCGCTTAGTTTCCCTGTACTTGGATTTAATTATTTTCAAATCGCGACGGCATGTCGCGGAAACCTGTCTGTTTTCTCACCGGTACATTAAACGCAAGATAGGTTTAATCACGGAGCCGTGAGACGGCCATCCGATTGCGCTTGTCTCGCCGTAGTCTTTCCATCGGGCCGCATCCTCGGTCGATAAATTTTTAGGAGAGACAATTATGGAGACCACTATCTTACGCCGCGCAGCTCTGGCCGCAACCGCGCTAACTTTTTCAATTGCATCAGCGACATCCAGCTTCGCCGGCGATTGCAGCACAACAAAGGTTAAGCAAACGGCGATGAACCAGACAGCCGTCATGGGCGCAACCGTCCACAAAACAGCGGCTAATTATTCGACGCCAACGTCCTATGCATCCGGCACAATTATTGATGCAGCCGTTGCTACACCTGATCTCTCCACATTGACCGCCGCCGTAACAGCAGCGGGTCTTGTAGATACGTTGAACAGCGACGGACCCTTTACGGTCTTCGCACCAACAAATGCAGCCTTTGACGCGCTGCCGGACGGCACAGTCGCATCCCTGCTACAGCCGGAAAACAATGCGGCGCTGACGAATATCTTAACGTCACACGTCGTAGCCGGAAACCTGAGCGCGGCTGACATCGTCGCAGCCGTAGAAGCGAATGGCGGCAAGCTGACCGTGCAAACCTTGTCCGGCGCGGAGCTGAAAGTCATGAAATACGGCGACACGCTCAAGATTAAAGATGAGAACGGGAATAAGTCTAAAGTGGCAATTGCCGATATCGAGAAATCAAACGGTACCGTCCACGTCATCACGGGTGTGCTTCTACCGGCAGACGCCGGATCCTAGAGCCCTCGCGCTTTGAAAAATTCGAGGCCTGCTGTTCGCAGCAGGCCTTTTTTGTTTCGAAGGTCCGGCGGCGCGCCTATTCGGCGACCATTGGCCCGTCGGCGGCGCTTGCCAGCTGTGTTTCATCAAGCGGGCCGGGAGATTCAACTTTTTTACCGGTTTTTAACACGCGGTACGCATCCCGAAATGGAACTGTGTAGAGGTTTAGACAGCTGTTTAACTCTGAGGAGTCTTCGACAATCCCAAACTCCACGTCCCGGTTATCATCCGGCATGACATAGGTTTTAAAGAGGATGTCCCAGACGGGCAGCATGAACGCAAAGTTCTTGTCTATGTGATCGGGGTGGCGGCTGTGATGAACCTGATGATGGGCGGGGCTGCCGATTACTTTCGCCCAATGTCCCGGCCATCGCAGCCAAATATGTGAATGGCGAAGGCTATAGGCTGCCGTATTAAAAATTAGGCCGAAAATAGAAAGTCCGAGTATATTTGGAATCGTGGGTTTGTAACCCAAAGCCGCCGTGAGAAGGCCGAAGATAAAGCCGACAAAAAGCTTGAGGCTGACATCATAGGTCAAATTATCAATCGGGTGTTCCCGATAATTCGACAGCGGATGCATCACCTCGCCGCTGTGATGAACCTTGTGGAATTGCCAGAGAACCGGATTTTTATGCTGCAAATAATGAATATAAAAGGCGATAAAGTCAGAGGCCAATAAGACGATAATCATGGCCGTGAGCGCAAAGCCAAGTCTTAGCGCGCCATTATCAGGGGCGACGGCTTCCAGCATGCCTATGTCTCCGGCGAGACTGACGCCGCCAAATAGCGCAAGACCGAAAGCGGTCGTGCCGAGCGCGAGGGCGAAAAACTTCCCGGTCAGACTATGGAAAAAGAAATATCTGACATCGAGCCAAGCTGAGGGATGTGACCAGACAGATTTGGGGAAGAGAAATTTCAGAAACCCTGTTCCCTTAGCGCGCCGCAAATATAGGGCATAAGCAAACATCAAGGCGCTGAGCAAAAAACCGGCAAACAGCCGTGTATCCGGGTTCGCCGGACTTGAGAACAGGTTCAATACGTAGCTTAGATACTCGGAAACGAATGTCGGTAAATTTTCCATGGCCCACCTTTTCGCTGGACATTACCGAAAATCTCTTATGATTCAGTTTATGGGTCGGCGGGTGTGAACTGGGCTTTGTTTTTACGGTTTAGGTAGCGCTTCCAAATATCATCATAGGGATGAACCGCGTCCGTTTTGCCTCTTGCATCCTCAAGCGCACGCTGGTCATTATGCCAGCCGAAAATGCCTTGTTCCAGGTTGGCGACGGAGGCCGCGCCCATCTCTAAAAATTCGTCCTGCGTTCGGGTAGCAAATATCGAAGAGCGCACGCCGACGGAACAATAGACGATAATCTTTTTGCCCGTCACATCGCCAATTTGAATAAGGGCGCTTTGCGCGTCTGAACCCGGATTGACCCAGATGGCGCCGGGTATCCGGCTGACGGCGTATTCTTTAGGTTCCCTGATGTCGAGGAGGAGCACGTCCGCGCGGTCGAGCGCAAGATAGGCCTCGGGGGAAATTTGAGCCACCGCCGAATAATCAGACACAATATCAGCCTGTATCGCGTCCAACCCCGCGGTTCCGGAGGAGCAGGCAGATAGGAGAGGCAGGCTGATTGCGGATATAAAAAAGGCTAAGCTTCGCATCTGCAAAGCTTAGCCACTATTCTACTCAACGCAAATCTTGTTTACGCGAAGCGTATGTTCCAGTTTCACTAAGTGAGGAAACTGAATTTCAAGATTTAGCCATCCAATTCGATACTTGTTGGGTAAGGAATAGTGATGTCGTTCTTGTCGAACGCTTCTTTGATGGACTTTTTGAGGTCGAACATGACGTCCCAATAATGCTCAGGCTTACACCAAACGCGGCTTTGGATGTCGACAGAACTTTCGTTCAGTGTAACGACTTTCGCCCAAGGACCATGCGGCTCAGAAAGAACATCAGGGTGTTTCGCGGCAACGTCGTTAATAACCTTGATGGCCTTATCAATATCGTCATCATAGTGAATGCCATAATCGACGTCTACTCGGCGTAGGCCTAGCGATGTGAAGTTCTTGATGGTTGATCCCCAAGCTTCGCCATTGGCGATGATGACTTTTGTATTATCAACCGTGGCGAGGTTTGTTGTGAAGATGTTCACGTCATCGACAACGCCCTCATTGCCTGCGACTTCGACATAATCACCTAATTTGTAAGGGCGGAAAAGCATCAACATGACGCCGGCCGCGACATTACCGAGCGTGCCTTGCAGCGCCAAACCAATTGCCAATGTAGCCGCACCAAGCATCGCTACGAGTGATGTTGTCTGAACACCCATTGTCGTAATCGCGATGATAATAACAATCGCTGTGCCGATGTAACGAACGATGGATGACAGGAAATTTGACAATGTTGAATCAACGGCCGGGTTTTTCTCCATACCCTTTTTCGAAAGGCCGGCCACCCAACGGACAATTTTCATGCCGATCCAATAAATGACGACGGCGGCGAGCACCTTCCAGAAAAAAGGAAGAGCAGACTGAAGCATTCCCATTAGGGCTTCGGGGTCGGTCAGGGACCCAATGTCGAAACCACCGCCAGTGGCTTCTGTTGCCGCGTCTGCGGCGTTATTTTCGACGTCTTGTGCTGCCATGATTTAATCCTCCAGAGATTTTAGGCGTTTTTTCGTTTTAAGGCTTTGAATTTAGCTAAGCTATCCCGGCCTTTTGACGATTTAACGTGTTGTTTGATTTTGATTTCGTGCGGGTAAGGAATGCCAATACCTGCTGCATCAAGGGCTTCTTTCACAGGCTGCGAAATTTCTGTGCTCAGCGCCTTGTAATCGGCCGCATCGCACCAAGCGCGCAGCTGGATATCGACGGAGCTATCACCCAAATTCACGACCTTCGCCCATGGCGCAGGTTCCGAATGAACGCGGGGATTGTCGGCGGCGGCGGCGGTAATGGCTTTAATGGCTTTATCAATGTCGCCGTCATAGCTGATGCCGAAGTCTTTATCGAGGCGGCGTGCGCCCATAGAGGTGTAGTTCTTTATGGTTCCGCCCCAAACCCTACCGTTGGCAACAATGACATCTACATTATCTGTCGTAACCAATCGCGTGGCCGTCAGTTCAATGCTGCTGACTTTCCCTCTGGATCCGCCGACCTCCACTTCGTCGCCGATTTTATAAGGCTTAAAGAGGATGAGCATGACGCCCGCAGCAATATTTCCCAAAGTGCCTTGTAGAACAAAAGCTAAAGCTGCGCCTGAAGCGGCAACGACGGCAAATACAGAAGTTGTATTAACGCCAATGGCCCCGAGAGCCGCCATAACGACAACCAGCATAAGGGCGAACTTAACGAGGCTGGCGAAAAAGCGAGACAGGCCGGGGTCGGAATTAGGCGCATTATTGAAAATGCCTTCAGCTTTTGACGCCATAGCGCGCGCTATGCGAAAGCCGATGAATATTATGATGAGGGCCACAAGCGCGGGCCATACATAAGTTCCTACAGTTCCTACGAAGGCTGAAATTTTTGCCGAGTCCATGCACCCCTCCAGATAAAGACTTCGAAAAGCGCTTTAACGAGGAAAATTGTTGCGTCAATTCGTCTCTACAGCTACGGCTTGTGCCTTTAATCGCTGCATTTCATCCCGCAGCCGGGCGGCCTCTTCGAACTCAAGGTTCTCTGCCGCTTCAAACATGCGCTTCTCAAGCTCGGCCATAGCCGCTTGCATGTTCCCGCCCATGTAAGGTGCGGCGTCCTCCGCCATCGCGAGTTCGCGGGCCTTGCCTCTCGCGCCTTTCTTTCGCCCGGACGGGGTATAGCTGTTCGCTTCATCCTTGATCTTCTGGCTGGCTTCGCTGTCTCCGACCATATCCGCCACACCGCGCAGGACGGTCTGCGGCGTGATGCCGTGTTTTTCATTATGCGCGATTTGGCGTTTGCGGCGGCGTTCCGTCTCATCCATCGCGCGCTGCATCGAGCCGGTAATGCGATCGGCGTAGAGCACGACCTTCGCTTCGCTGTTCCGCGCCGCGCGCCCGATGGTTTGGACAAGGGAGGTTTCGCTGCGCAGGAAGCCTTCTTTATCCGCGTCTAAAATCCCGACGAAAGCACATTCGGGAATATCCAAACCTTCGCGGAGCAAGTTAATCCCAATCAGCACATCAAACATGCCAAGCCGTAAGTCCCGGATAATTTCTATGCGTTCCAACGTGTCTACATCGCTGTGCATGTAGCGCACACGGATGCCTTGGTCGCTCATATATTCCGTGAGATCTTCGGCCATCTTCTTGGTGAGTGTTGTCACCAAAGACCGAAAGCCTTGCGCGGCGACTTTCTGAACCTCATCGACAATATCATCGACCTGGTTATGCGTTTTGCCCGAAACGGGGCGGATCTCGACTATCGGATCCAAAAGGCCCGTCGGGCGAATAACCTGTTCGACAAAAACGCCGCCGGTGCGTTCCATCTCCCAATCCGCAGGCGTCGCAGACACATGGACGGTTTGCGGACGCATGGCGTCCCACTCCTCAAACTTCAGCGGGCGATTATCGATACAGGACGGGAGGCGAAACCCATGATCAGCGAGTGTTGATTTTCGGCTATAGTCGCCTTTACTCATCGCGCCGATTTGCGGGACGGAGACATGGCTTTCATCCATGAAGAGGAGCGCGTTTTCGGGCAGATATTCGAACAGCGTCGGCGGCGGTTCCCCCGGCGCGCGGCCTGTTAGATAACGCGAGTAGTTTTCGATGCCGTTACAAAAGCCGGACGCTGCCATCATTTCTAAATCAAATTCGGTCCGTTGCGCGATGCGCTGCGCCTCAAGAAGTTTGCCTTCCAGCTCAAATTGTTTGAGCGTTTCTTTCAGCTCATGTTTAATGCCCTTCATCGCGGATTGCACGGTCGGGCGAGGGGTGACGTAATGCGAGTTTGCATAGACGCGGACACTCATTTTCTGCGCATTGGACCGGCCCGTCAGCGGATCAAATTCTGTGATGCTTTCGATCTCGTCGCCAAAGAATTCAAAGCGCCATGCCGTGTCGTCATAATGCGCGGGGAAGAGCTCAATCGTATCGCCGCGCACACGGAAACTTCCGCGCTGAAAGGCGAGATCATTGCGCGTATATTGCAACTGCACGAGCTGCTGCATTAGCGTGCGGGTTTCAATCTGCTGCCCTTGTTTCAGATCAATCGTCATCGCCGTGTAGGTTTCGACAGACCCGATACCATAAATGCAAGAGACGGAGGCGACGATAATACAATCATCGCGCTCCAATATCGCCCGGGTCGCGGCGTGGCGCATGCGGTCAATCTGCTCATTTACCGAGCTGTCTTTCTCGATGAAGGTATCGGTTCGCGGCACGTAAGCCTCAGGTTGATAGTAATCATAGTAAGAGACAAAATACTCGACCGCATTGTCGGGGAAGAAAGATTTAAATTCCGAGTAAAGCTGCGCGGCGAGCGTTTTATTGGGCGCCATAATCAAGGCAGGGCGCTGGGTCTGCTCAATGACTTTCGCCATCGTAAATGTTTTGCCCGATCCCGTAACGCCAAGCAAAACTTGATCGCGTTCAATGGAATTTACGCCCGCGACCAATTCGGGAATGGCTTTAACCTGGTCGCCTTTGGGTTCAAACTCACTGACCAGCCGAAAGACTTTCCCGCCCTCAATCTTCTCGGGGCGTTCAGGACGATGCGGCTGCCACATGGACAGGTTCGTATCAGCGGCTGCGGTGACGGAAGGCTTCGGCATGCCCCTTAGATAGGTGATAATCCGGCGCTGACAAGAACAATAGCCGTGCAAGCAATTCAAATTGAATCAGAGATTACAGCTCACACGGAAAAACTCAGGCATTCACGACCTGCGCCCGGATGTGGGACAACGTGTCGCACATCCAAATGTAAACGTCGAACGCCGCTCAAATTGAGTTAAGCGACTAAAATAAAACAGTTTATTACAGTTCAGTAATTGTGGAACGATTTCCCGGTTTGGGGCGTAGGAATGTCATAACGTTAACTTAACAGGCCTCAGAGGCCATTTAATCAGGAAAAAAAATGACTAAACTTATCGCGTTCACGACAATCGCATTCCTCGCCACGACAACATCGGCATTGGCTCAGGACATTTATGTTTCGGGCTCTCTGGGCATTGTCGACCAATCCTCTTCTTCTAATTCCGGCGAGACAGGCGCCTTCACGACAGGTGATCTTGGCGACGACACAACTCTCGATGTTGCTGCCGGGACGGCATACGGTTGGGACACCCAGTTTGACGGCGGTTCACTTTACGCCATTGAAATCGGTAAGAAGATGGATAACGGCTTCCGTTTCGGACTCGAAGGTCTTAAGACAAAGTCGGATGTTGATACCCACACGGATGTGACACTAGGCGGTGGTGCGATCGGCGCATTGGATGCGGCTTCTGTCGCAGGCAGTGACGACCCGTTAGGTGTGACTGTTGCTCAGGTTGTCGCTGACGGGCAGGGCGATATTTCGCAATCCGCCCTCTTCGCGAACGTGTATTTCGATTTCAATAAGTCAGGCGCGTTTCAACCCTATATTGGCGGCGGTGTCGGTTTTGCGGATGTCAGCGTGGATTATTCACCATCTGCAGTCCAGATCATCGATGACGGCGAAACGAAATTCGCTTATCAGGCAAAAGCCGGTGTGACCTTTGCGTTTGACAGCCCCATCGAAGTTTTCGGTGAGGCGGCTTACCGCGCGACGAGTGACATCGAAACTGATAACAGCCTGTTTCCCGGCACGCTGGATATCGAGAACAAGCAAACGTCTTTCTCGGCCGGAGTCCGTTATAAATTTAACTAGTCCGAAGCTTACTTTTGGATAATCTGAAACCCTGTCCCTGCGGCAGGGTTTTTTTGTTTCATTTGAAAAAAGTGTAATCTGTTCTTCGACCGCATAATCATCGTTCACTTTCTTATTGTCATAAGACTCGACGCGCGTTTTCGCGATGCCAAAATAAGAACAAGCTTTGGATGAATTGCCTGCGCCCATATAGATATACGCCAAATCAATATGCTCTCCGACCGCATAAGCGTTTAGGTAATTTTGGGCCATCTTGTCAGCGGCTTTCTCTCCTGCGGGCGTAAGCGGTAAATCTGAGCGCCCTGTCAGCGAGCAACTTGGCCGTGTCATAGTCTTGGAGAATTAATGCGCTTTGCGCTTTGCCAATGAGAATTTCGGGCGTTTCCCCCATTGATGTTTCCAATATCTCATATGTCTTTTTTAAAGACTTGGCTTTCTTTTTAGACATGAAATTTCGTTCGCCCTCGGCAAAGACTAGCCGCGCTTCGTCATCGCTAAGTTGCCGAACCGTCATGGAGGGATTCAAGAGCGCTTCGCTGGCTTTTAATTGCGGGACGGGGAACGCGTTCTCGCCCCAATAGGCCCGCGCGAGATTATGAAAGTCTCTGGCCAACATGCTATAGGCCACTTCAAAGGCGGCCAATGGCTCTTGCCCGGCTTTGAAATTATTCAAATACACCGGCAATTTTTCACCGATCTCAGAGTGGTTTTGCATATAATGTACGTAAAGGCAGCTCTGACCATAAAACTGCGAAATGTTTCTTTGGCGGGGGTAGAAAAGAATGGACTTGAAAACCGTCTCCGGGCTCATCCATTTGTTTTCCCGCAGAGATCTGCCGTGTTCTACATTGGGCGCGCCAATTGTAACGATATCGCTTTCGATTTTGAAACTGCTGAGATAATTCGCAAATCCCTCGTCATGCCAACGGGGGAACGCCTCTTGGCTCATGCCACTAAGGACGTGGTGGCCATATTCATGCAGCGCGACTTGTGAGGCCTAGTTTCCATTATCGAACCCGCCCTTTGTTATGGTTACGAAAATAGGGCCTTGCAGGCCTTGCGTATAGATACCCGCTATACCGCTTCGTCCGGTGAATTTCGCGAGATTGCTTGCCGTTTTTACGCCGTAGACACGTAGCGGTTTTTTATCAGGACGTCCTTTTAGGTCGACACGTGCAATTATCGTATTTCTGTAAATTTCCAGATTTCCGACAAGGCGCCTAGCTTCATCTTCTGAAATGTCGCCGACGAATATGATGTTTTTCGATTTGACTTCGATGTTTCAGCCTCGGCGAGGCTTGGAAAGGCGAGATTTGAAAGAACGAGCGCTAGCGCGATGGTCAAGAGGGTCAGAAAGCGAGGTGTTTTCATTGTTAAGCCCCTTGTTTGGTGGCGCTAATACCCTGTTTGCTGAAACGCTTTATACGATTTCAAATAGGAGTTGTATTTTTATAATGCAAGATTTTCGGTGGTTGCATTCAAAAATTGGGATGCAGCTTTTGGTTCAAAATCTTGGTTTGATTTACGCTTTATGCATTACATTGTTCTATTGCCTCATCATGGTCGACGCTATTACAATGCAAGGCCCGCAGAGAATTGAACTTTCTATGGAAAGTTTATTGGCTGATCTGGACCAAATACGGACCGGAATCGCGATCTATGATGCGGAGTTTAACCTCGTTTTCGCGAATAAGCGCGTTCGCTCATATCTTCCTTATTTATACACGGCCTTGGATACCGGGAGCACGTTATTGGAGGGAATAGAATCACAGGTAACGATGTCGTCACCGAATGACGATCCGGAAACACGAAAAAATCGGGCGTTGGAGATATTCGAAGTAATCAAAAAATCGGGAACGATGCTCGTGAACACACCTGTCGGCATTCGCTTAAAAAGTACTTATAGCGAGACGAAGACGGGGGGTTATATTCTGACAACGACAGATGTGACCGATCATGTTAACTATGAAGATGAATTGGCAAAATCCAGAGATGAAGCGAAACGGGCAAGCCAAATTAAAACGCAATTTTTAGCAAATATGACCCATGAAATCCGAACGCCAATGTCCGGAGTGTTTATGGCCGCGCAATTATTGCGGCAGGAAATCCAAAGACTGAACCAACCTAAACTATTGGAGCTTGCAGAAATACTTACCGGAAGCGCTGAGCATTTGAGCGGCATAATCAATGACGTGTTGGTCTTGTCAAAAATTGAGGCCGGGCATGTTGAGATCGCGCCGCAGAACGGATCGCTAGCTGACACCTTGCGTGTGTTGATGCAGGCGCAGAAACTGGTTGCGACTGACTCCGGAATACAGCTGAAACTCGCGATTGATCCGTCTGTTCCAACGGGCTTGTCTTTTGATCCACTTCGTGTGCGCCAATGCGTTACGAATTTGGTGACCAACGCATTGAAATTTACGTCCGCCGGATCGGTGACAGTGGCTGTCCTATATGACCCCGAAACTAGCTTGGTCACAATCCATGTCGCGGATACGGGCATAGGTATTGCGCCGTTTGCTTGTGAGAAGATTTTTGGCCAATTCGGGCAAGTCACAACGGAATTAAATCAAGTGTCCACCGGATCCGGTCTCGGGCTCCCGATTAGCCGCAACCTTGCGCGGTTGATGGGCGGAGACATCAGGGTGAAGTCTAAAGTGGGTAAGGGATCTGTTTTCACCTTCACATTCAAAAGTAAACGCGTGGCAAATTTCAACATTGCCGACGTAAAAGCGGCTTGAAAACCAATAGAGCGTCAAATTTCACCGAAAACCGATAGCTAATCGGGTCGGATATGCGTCGAGGGTGACAGGCTTTACCGTTTCGGGATAGTCGCCATTAGTCAGATTGCATGCAGGCCAGGCCCGTTTCCATGTCGTCTTCGCATTGATAGACCCGCACCCAATCCACCAGCAATTGGTTTGGCAGGCTGCTGTCCGCAATACCGGTTTCGTTTAAGGGTTCCGGATAATTTCCGCCGATCGCCAAATTTATGATCAAGTAAAAGCTGGCATCAAAGGGGGCGTTTTCATTGTTGGGAGCGGCGCTGGTGAACCATTGGTCACTGGTTTTTGTCGAATAGAGCTCTCCGTCAAGGAACCATTTTATGATGCCTTCGCCCCATTCTACGGCCCAAACATGATAGTCATCGGCAGGGTTGACTTGGCTTGCCAAGGTGGTTTTGTCGCCCGTTGAGCGATTGTCCGGGTAGTTATTTCCGAAATGCAGGGCGCTACTCGTGCGGTTTTCGCCGTCCGTTCCTGTGCATTCGTCGCATCTTGCGCCCAAATTTACCGACTCCATTATGTCTATCTCGCCGAGGAGCGGCCACGTATTTCCATAAGTCCCGGAGCCGCCGAGCATCCAGAACGCCGGCCATGTGCCTTGTCCCTCCGGCAGTTTTCCGCGCAGTTCAAACCTGCCATATGTCCAATCGGCCAATCCCCGCGTCAAAATCTTCCCTGACGTATAGGGCTGTGTCTTTTGCTGCGTGTCGCCGGGATTGTCGGGCCCTGTGTAGCTTTCCTCCAAAGCTACAATCCGCAGGAGTCCGTTGATAAGCTCAACATTATCTTCGCGGTCCGTATAGCATTGCTTCTCGTCATTACCGCCGCCCCAGCAGGCATGCTCAAGACTCCATTTTGCAGCGTCCGGTTCAGCGCCGTCAAATTCGTCTGACCAAGCCAGCGCCCAGCCTTTATCTGCGGGATGAAAATCGGGACCATCAGGGGCCGCGTTGGGCACGGGCGGCCTTGTCGGCGCTGACACTAAAATTGTGGTAGAGCGTTTACAGCCTTATTTTTCGCAATAAAAAACCCTGCTTATGCAATTCGTTTTCACGAGATGCAGAGGGCAGGGCAATTTAAAGGCCTGGAGGTAGCCTTCAAATAAGGCGGTCGCTTATGCGGTCATCTTATTTTTGGATGGATCACGAAGCACATAGCCTCGACCCCAGACGGTTTCGATATAATGTTCGCCTTGTGTGGCAGCAGCGAGTTTTTTACGCAGCTTACAGATGAACACATCGATGATTTTGAGTTCCGGCTCGTCCATACCGCCGTAAAGGTGGTTCAGGAACATTTCTTTTGTGAGGGTGGTGCCCTTACGCAAAGATAGAAGTTCGAGCATTTGATACTCTTTGCCGGTCAAGTGGACACGGTGGTCGCCGACTTCGACAGTTTTTGCGTCGAGGTTCACTTTTATGTCGCCTGTCGTGATAATTGACTGGCTGTGACCTTTAGAGCGGCGAACAACGGCGTGAATACGCGCGACAAGCTCGTCTTTATGGAAAGGCTTGGTCATAAAGTCGTCAGCACCTGTGCCGAGACCGCGGACTTTACTGTCAATGTCAGATGTTCCCGACAGGATGAAGATAGGTGTGTTGACCTTTGCCATGCGCAACGTCTTCAAAACGTCAAATCCGGGCATGTCCGGTAAGTTGAGATCAAGCAGGATGATATCATAATCATAGAGCTTGCCGAGATCGACACCCTCTTCGCCTAGATCAGTTGTGTAAACGTTAAAGCCCTCTGACTTGAGCATAAGCTCAATGCCCTGCGCCGTGGCCATGTCGTCTTCAATTAGAAGAACCCGCATTTTGTCCCCTCCCAGGCGAATCACAATCTCGTCCGATGCCGAGATATAGTTAATGGAATGTCTGGAGTAGGGCCTTTACGTAAAGCAAGTGTTAACGACATTAACGTCTTTGTTAAGAAGTTGCAGTGGCCGTATTTTTGAATCGGCTCCGAATCAAACGCTTGGGTCGAACGCCTGGGGACGGCACTGCTCTTCATATACGCTTAACCACGCTCTTTCACGGAACCGTAAACCTAATGACGTATGAAGGTCAGGAATGAAGAAGGGATGTACACGGAAAACTCCGGGCGGTCTTCTAAGATAGAACGGGTATTAGGTGATACCTTATTTGGCGGGAGTATAAAATGGCGCATTCGAGCGAACGAAATATTGCGAAGACAAGGTTTTTGATCGAAGATTTGCAAAAGCGCATCTCGGTATTGGAATCGACGCGAGAAGATCTTGAGCGCCAGATTGGGAAGCTGAATGACTCTGTGCCTGAAGCAGACGTAGCGGCAAATGCGCAAAAGGACGGTTATGTCGCTTATGGGAGTTACGCGAAATCTGTAATTGCACGGAAAGAAAACCTGCGCCGTACATTAGGTGATATTGGTGAGCAAAGCGGAAAATTAGCCGGCGAATTGAAAGTGACATTAGATGCGCTGGATAGTTTTGAACGGATCAAAGCGCGCCGCTTAGCCGCAAAAGCAGAAAAAGCGCTCGCGCGCAGAACTGCATAATTCGGGTTTCCTGTATCAAAAGCACAAAATGGCCCCTTAACCGGGGCCTTTTTTATGCCGTTTCCTCCCTGATCTCGTTTTCACCGGTGTCGTCTTGACCGATTTCCATAAAATGATCTGCCAGCGTCCCGTGAATAATGATCGACAGTAAAATTGTCAGGCCTGCAATTTTCCAAACAGCCTCTATCCCGTCAATCTCGGCATGGCTCTGCGCATAGGCGATGTAAAAAATCGAGCCCATGCCGCGGATGCCAAAAAAGCTGACTTTCAATCTGTCCCGCCAATTTCCGCACGTCCCTATCATCGAGGCATAGGCGGTAACCGGACGTATAATAAAAATAATGGCCAGTGCGAACGCAAGATCCGTCCAGGTCCACTGCGCCCACAGCTCCGAGGCTATGTAAGCGCCAAACCAAAGCAAGAGAATGGCCATAAGAACAGCTTCAAACTGATCGGCGATATTATGCGCCATGTGCTCATAGGGCTCCGCACTCGTATTTTGCGCAAAAACAAGCCCGGCCCGCGCCGCGACAAAAACAGAGAGAAAGCCGTAACCATTGACGAATTCTGCAAAGCCGTAAGCCACAAATGTTGCAGAAAGTAACACGATGAGAGGATTGCCCCGTTCGTTCGTCGCGTCCCCCAATGGTCCAAAAAGGACTTTTGTGATGAACCAACCGCATACAACCCCAATTAATATACCTGCAGCGGTCCGGTAAATCGCATCATAGAGCACCCATTTTGTCCAATCGAATTCTCCGACAGCGGCCACGCCCGCCAATCCAATGGCCAGCCAGACAAAGGGAAACGCAAGGCCGTCATTCAGTCCCGCCTCTGAGGTGAGGGCGACGCGCGCGCCGTCTTGCTTCTTCCCGGGGCCGCCGACTTGCACGGCCCTTGCGAGGACGGGGTCGGTCGGGGCCAAGGCTGCACCGAGCAATACGGAGGCCGCAATACCAAGCCCCGCGACTTGCCATCCCAAAAAGAAAATCGCCAGGACTGTCAGCGGCATCGCAAACCCGATTAGGCACCAACTGGGAATCCAGCGCCGCCAATTTGTGCCGACATCGATGGCAAGTCCGGCGCCCGCGAGACTGATGATGACGATTAGTTCCGACGCGCGTTCAATTATCAGCACTGACAGCTCGCCGCCGGAGGGCGTCAGTAGCGGCAGGCCAATTCCCGCCATGAGCGCCCCGACCAAGATGTAAAGGATGGGAATATTGATGAAGCGCTTATTCTTAAATGCCGGCCGGAGGGACATCACCAAAAGTGACAGTCCGACCAACGAATAATAAAACGCACCTATATTTTCGAGAATAATTTGATCCATTTCGGTCCCTTACGCGTTATTAAGCCAACTACTCAACGCAAAAGGAGTTCCAAATGGTGGATAATCACGCAGCTCGTACTTCAAAGCAGGCCCCCCAGCCTGGCGAGAAACGCGGCTGGATTAGTAAAGCACTCATTCTTGCCGTCTTTGTGGGCATTATTGCGGCACTGGTGCTGTTGACCTAGCTATCGTCGCCTTCGACCCAGAGGTATAGATCTGCAAATCCGGATGCATCGGCGATCTGATCCCACTCTACATCATTACTGGCGACTTCATATCCGGCCATATCATCACCGGCAGAGTCATTATTCGCAATTTCGGGCGCGGTTTCATCGGACGCGATTCCGTCGGAGCCGGAAAGCGGCTGCATGACGAAAAGCGCTGCCATGATAGCCATGGCGGCGAGGCCTCCCATTGCCCAGCGAGAGCGAGTAGGGCGAACATCATTTGCGGGCTCTGCAGATTCAGCGGCTGCCAAAATACGAGCGGAGAGGCTCGCGCGCGGGTCCGGCGCCGTGTTTTCGTTCAAGATGTTTTCAAGATCACTCATTGTCTCAGGCTTTCTTTCTCAGGCAGTAAATCCAGTTTCAATTTTGCTTTCGCCCGAGAGAGCAGGCTCTCATAGGCTTTTTCTTTTATCCCCATCACCGCAGCGCCCTCACTTTGTGTAAGATGTTGGTAATAAGACAAGGTCAAGGCCGCGCGTTGTCGATCGGGAAGAGACAGGATAGCAGTTTGAACGCGCATCGCCGTCTCTCCTCGAACGATCTTAAGGTCTGCCGCTGGGGCCGGATCTGACCTATCAGGTGCTTCATCAGTATAGATTGGCCGCTTGCGGCGGATTTCATCGATGCAGAGCCGAGTGGCCACACGGCGCAGCCAGGTCAGAATTGTGGCTTTTCCGCCTTCTTCCCATTTCGGCGCCGCTTGCCAGAACCGTAGAAAGGTTTCCTGCGCAATATCTTCAGCCTGAGCGCGATCCCCGGTCATGTGCCAAGCGAGCCCGTGAATACGGCTAAGATGCCGATCCATAAGCGAGGAAAGCGCCGGAGAGTTTCCTGCCCGTAATCCGGGCAGGAGGTCGATATCAGGATCGGGACGCAAGGCGTCTAGCGGCCGCGTTTTCCGCCGCGCATGCCGCGCCGTTTGCCTTCACCCTTGGTCAGAACACCGTCAGCATTTGCGTCGAGGCGCGTGAAGAGTTGCTCTGATACAGTCACGTGCTCGTCGAGAGATACAAATCCATCTCCATTCGCATCAGGGTTTGGGCGCTCGCCGCGCATGCCGCGTTTACCCTTACCGCGCATACCTTCACCGCGCGCGCCGTCACCTTTGGCTTTACGGCCTTCGCCTTTGGCCTCACGTTCAGCTTTCATAACCCTACGCTCTGCTTCGCTCAGCTCGCCATCAAGATTAGTGTCATAGCGTTCCATGAACTTTTCTTTACGGCCATCTCTGCGAGACTTCATTTTCTCGCCGACCGCCGTCATTTCATCGCGTGAAATTGCGCCATCGCCATCCGCGTCCATCTTGTTAAATAGACCGTCTTTCATCTCCTCGACCTTAGCGGCGCGAAACGTTTTACGCTCGTCTTCGCTAAGAAAGCCGTCAGAATTCGCATCAACAGCGGCGAAATGGGCTTCGGCCGTTTCCATGAACTCAGCTTTTGTCACTTCGCCGTCTTGATTCAGATCAGCCTTTGGGCCTGCGGCGATGAGCAGCGTGGCAGCAGAGGCGACCAATGCCGATTTCAGTAATAAGTTTTTCATCGTATATCTCCAATTTGAGGTCTTACACAAAGACACACGAACATCGGAGAGATTTCCTTCGCTTAAATACGAAGTTTTTCCATTTGCGGCGCAGTAAAAGCTATGCGCGAAAGGCTCCGCGCTAAAAATTAAGCAACGGCTCTGCGCAGGGCATGTCGGCGCATCTGATCAAGCAACCGCGTTTCTAAATGCACGTCATCCGTATGGCCGGAATAGGGGGGCGGAGCGCCTAAATGCTCGCGGATCGTTTCCGTTAGCATAAAGGCGGTTTCCGCGGCGTCGCGTTTTTCGCCTGTCGAAAGTAAAAGCGGATCGAATTGGGGACGCGGGCGGCGCAGCGCATCAAGCATCCAGAAAGCGCGCATGAAATTATCACCCTCAGTGGTATAGGCAAGCACGGACACGTCGGATGCGGCGCCAAGCCTGACATGGACAGCTTCGCATCCGGCCTTTGGCACAACGAAGAGCCAGTCATAGGACAGAGAGAGGGCCGCCAAGAGGCCAAGTGCATTCTCCAAATCTTGCGGCCCGACTGTTCCGGCCGTAAAATGTTCATTGGACGTGACATAGAGCGCATCACCGGGCTCGGCTTGTCCCGCCGCCACGTCATCCAGAGTGCGTGCATAGACAATCCCGGCGTGTTTCATCAACCGCCCGTCAACAGCGTCCAAAATAAGGACGGTTTCGCCTAAGCTGGCCGCTTTTCGCCCGAGTTTGAGGGCAAGATCATAGGTAGCCTCTTCGGTGCCGCTGGCCGTGAATAGGCTGACAAGCCGACAGGCCGGATCATAGGTCTGTTTCGCAGATCCGCCGGTGGAATCTGACGTTAATGATGTTTTGGTCCGGGCCATATTGTCCCTCCCATGCGCCTAAAGAATTGGGTCTTCGCCCGTTAGATATAACACTATCAGAGTTGGACTAAGGTTTAGCAAAGAAGCGTGGTAAATACGGGTTAATTCGCTGCCGCTAAAGTCCTGCATTGTATTGGGATGAACGCCGGGCGTAAAAAAACCGTCCTGCAAAATTAATGCAAGACGGTTTGACTTTAAAACCCGAGCAGGCGCTGGTGTTTAGCGATATTGCTGAACCCGCGTTGTGCGAAGGCCGGCAATGCCGTAGCTTTCGATTGAACGTTGCCAAGACATAAATTCTTCAGCGGTGAGGCCATAACGCTCTAAGGCGCCGTCAAGTGTAAGTAAGCCTCCGCGAACGGCGGCGACGACTTCGGCTTTACGGCGGATAACCCACCGGACAGTATTTGGCTTCGGAAGGTCAGCCAAAGTCAGAGGGGTACCCTCCGGTCCAATGACGACATTCTCGCGCTTTGTTCTGCGGTCTAACATGCGTTTGTGCCCATCTCTTGGCTCACCCACATGAGCCTGTTTTTGTTATTGAAATCCTTATGGCGGAAGGGTCTTAAAAACAGTTTAATGAGGGTTGAAAAAATCGTTTAGATACAGTCGTTTACGAAGGTTAATAGAATCGCGTTTATTGTTAATAATAGTTTACACGACTCGGCACCGAGTTGATTCTATTGATTCTTTTAGCAGATGGATTTCGCCGCAGTGTATCGACTTGAAACGATGCGGCCCCTATATCGCCCCGGAAATGGCAAACATTTTATTTTGGATAACATGGCTGAATCGCTGACAGATCAAAAAAACTCGCTTGGATTCGCAAAATCTGAGGAAGAAACGCGTGTGGTTGTGGCCATGAGCGGCGGTGTGGACAGTTCTGTCTGCGCGGCGATGCTCGCGCGTGAGGGTTATGACGTCATCGGCGTGACGCTGCAGCTCTATGATCACGGAGAAGCGATCCAGAAAGCCAAGGCCTGTTGCGCGGGTCAGGATATCTATGATGCGAAGCGCGTCGCGGAAGCACATAACTTCCCGCATTACGTTTTGGATTATGAGAGCAGCTTCCGCGAACAGGTTATTGAGGACTTTGCTGATACTTATCTCAAGGGCGCGACGCCCATTCCCTGCGTGCGGTGTAACCAGACCGTTAAATTCAAAGACCTGCTGCAAGTCGCGCGGGACCTCGGCGCGGATTGCATGGCGACCGGCCATTATATCAAACGCGTTGAGGGCGAGAACGGGGCTGAGCTGCACCGCGCCTATGACGGCGGGAAAGACCAGTCTTATTTCCTCTTCGCCACAACGCGAGAGCAGCTAGACTTCCTGCGGTTTCCTCTCGGCCATATGGATAAAACGGAAACGCGGCGTCTCGCGGTGGAGCTCGGCTTGAATGTCGCCGCCAAGCCGGACAGTCAGGATATCTGCTTTGTGCCGACCGGGAAATATACGGACGTCATTGAGAAAATCCGCCCTGAAGCGGCCAAGCCCGGCGATATCGTCCATATGGACGGGACTGTGCTTGGGCAGCATCGCGGCGTCATGTATTACACCATCGGGCAGCGGCGCGGCCTTGGTCTTAAAGACGGGTCGGGCACTGATCCACTCTTTGTGGTCGCGATAGATGCCGAGACAAAGCAAGTCATTGTCGGTCCGCGTGATGCGCTGGAGCGAGATACGCTGTGGCTTGAGGATATGAACTGGCTTGGCGAGGGGGCATTTGGCGCGCATTTGGACGGCGCGAAAATCCGCGTCAAAGTCCGTTCGACCCGCCCGCCCGCGCCTGCGCGTCTTGAATTGCGCGGAAATGAAATGGTTGTTGTGTTGGACGCCCCTGACGTCGGCCTTTCGCCCGGACAAGCTTGCGTATTTTACGAAGACCGTAACGACGCGGCCAGAACTCTTGGCGGCGGCTGGATAAAGCAAACCGCGTAAAGGATAATATGCCTTAATAACCATTACAGCGGGTTAACTGGCCCCCCGTGACAGATTAACCTATGAAGGCGGTCTATTGAAATTGAGGAGAATCCTATGGCTGTAATGAAAACGATTGAAGTTCTTAGTGAGAGCACGCAATCCTTCGAAGATGCAATTGAGAACGCGGTTGAGCGCACAGGCAAGACTGTGAAGAACATCCGCTCTGCCTATGTCAACGAAATGTCGACATCCATCAAAGGCACAAAGATTGATAAGTTTCGCGTCAATGTGAAGATCACATTTGAAGTCGGTGAGTAAACGCGCGACTTAAAACTTGAAAACCTATAAAGAGCTGCCACTTAACAGGGGTAGCTCTTTTTTATGGAAAGATGGAAGGTCACGTAAATGCAATTCACAGTTCTTGAAATCCTTGTCATCATTGCGGCGTTCCTGATTGTTCTTGCTTTGCTGCGCCTTTTTCGAGGCGACACGCTGGCTGATAAGAAGCGCCAAGATATAGAACTTAAACGCGCGGCCTTGGTCGCAAAACGCAAAGCCGCCGCGCGCGCCGAGGCTGAAAACGCGGCCCGGGATTAAAGTTTGCAGTTTGGCCCAATGCGTATCTCAATGCGTATGAAGCGCATATCCCGGCCTATATAGAGCGCGGCCCGAAATCATTAAGAGACGGGACATCGGGGCGCAGAACGTTGGCGTTGCCGCGCAAAATTAAACCCGACGTCCGCCAGAAGCGTGTCTGGTAATTCGCGAGCCGGGTCTGTAGATAGGCGAATAAAAGAAATCTCCGAAAGGTTGTCCCATGTCATCTGATGCTGTTGTAATTGTTGGCCTCGCCAGAACCCCGATGGGCGCGTTCCAAGGCGCGTTCTCATCCGTGACCGCGCCGCAGCTCGGCTCTGCCGCGATTAAGGCCGCCATGGCAGAGGCCAATGTCAAACCCGCCGATGTCGACCAAGTCGTCATGGGCTGCGTGTTGCCAGCGGGACAAGGCCAAGCGCCCGCGCGTCAAGCGGCGCTCGGCGCGGACCTGCCGCTTTCCACGGAAGCGACGACGATCAATAAAATGTGCGGCTCGGGGATGCAGGCCGCGATCATGGCCCATGACGCCATCAAAGCGGGCTCTATAGACATTGCCGTCGCGGGCGGCATGGAAAGCATGACAAATGCGCCCTTCATCCTCCCCAAAGCCCGCGCAGGCATGCGCATGGGTAATCAGCAGGTCGTGGACTCTATGATGCATGACGGCCTGACTGACGCCTATGAGGGCGGGGCGATGGGGGTCTTTGCGGACCAAATCGCCAGCGAATATCAATTTACCCGCGAGCAACAGGACGCCTATGCCATAGAATCCGTGCGCCGCGCCCAAGCGGCAGAAGCAGACGGCAAATTTGACCGCGAGCTAACGCCTGTCACCGTAAAAGGCCGCAAGGGCGACACCGTGGTCGAGAAAGACGAAGGCCCGTCCAATGCGCGTCCCGAAAAAATCCCGTCCTTACGCGCGGTCTTCACCAAAGACGGCACCGTCACGGCGGCCAATGCCAGCTCCATCAATGACGGTGCGGCTGCGCTGGTCCTGATGCGCCGCAGCGAGGCGGAAAAAGGCGGACATAAAGTCCTCGCTGAAATCGTCTCTCACGCCGCCCACGCGCATGAGCCGTCCCGCTTCACTACGGCCCCCGTCAACGCGATGAAAAAGGCGCTGGATAAAGCGGGTTGGAAAGCTGGCGATGTCGAGCTGTGG
>ENA-ORXR01000315-ORXR01000315.1-marine-metagenome-genome-assembly--contig:-NODE-315-length-71829-cov-4.977353_pt1 | contig 71829 bp, 59 predicted proteins | sample MGYA00237866_ERZ511479 | MGnify/ENA metagenome assembly ERZ511479 | reverse complement strand
TTCCGACATATCCAGACGCGTGATCGCATTGGGATCATCAAACATGAAATTGGCCAAGGCTTTGGTCAGCTCTGTCTTACCCACACCTGTTGGGCCTAAAAACATAAATGAGCCAATGGGACGCGCAGGATCTTTTAGTCCCGCACGCGCACGGCGTACCGCGTCAGACACTGACGCCACCGCCTTATCTTGGCCCACGACCTTGGCTTTAAGAACGTCTTCCATATTCAAAAGCTTGTCTCGCTCGCCTTCTAACATGCGTTCAACAGGCACGCCCGTCCAACGCGAGACAACACCCGCCACAAGTTCCGAAGTCACGGTTTCCGAGGCTAGAGATGCCTCGCCTTGTGCCTCTTCTAATGACTTCATGCGGGTTTCAAGCGCGGGAATATCCTCGTGCTGTAAACGGCCCGCCATTTCGTAATCACCTCTGCGTACCGCGTCTTCGAGTTTGAACCGCGCCTGTTCCAATTGTTCTTTAATATCTGTCGAAGATGCGAGCTTAGACTTTTCTGCCTGCCAGACAGATGTCATCTCGTCTGACTGGGCGCTTAAATCTGCAATCTCAATTTCTCGACGCGCAAGGCGCGCCTTAGACGCGTCGTCTTGTTCCTTTTTCAGGGCTTCGACTTCGATTTTTAATTGGATGAGACGTCGGTCGACTTCGTCAAGCGCCTCGGGTTTACTATCCACTTGCATGCGGAGGCGCGACGCCGCCTCATCCATCAAATCAATGGCTTTATCAGGCAGAAAGCGGTCTGTGATATAACGGTTTGAAAGTTGCGCCGCCGCGACAATCGCAGAATCTGCGATTCGAATGCCGTGATGGACTTCGTATTTTTCTTTCAGCCCGCGCAGGATAGACACCGTATCTTCAACGGTCGGTTCGGTCACAAATACAGTGAGGAAACGGCGGGCGAGGGCGGCGTCTTTTTCCAAATGCTTGCGATACTCATCCAATGTCGTCGCGCCGACGCAATGCAGCTCGCCACGTGCCAAGGCGGGCTTTAATAGGTTGGCGGCGTCCATCGCGCCTTCGCCTTTGCCTGCACCGACAAGCGTATGGATTTCGTCGATAAAGAGGATAATTTCACCATTAGCCGTTTCGACTTCTTTGAGCACAGCCTTCAAGCGTTCCTCAAATTCGCCCCGATATTTCGCGCCTGCAATGAGGGCGCCCATATCAAGAGCGAGCAAACGCTTATCCTTGATAGACTCAGGCACATCACCTGAGACAATGCGGTTCGCCAAACCTTCGGCAATGGCCGTTTTACCCACGCCGGGTTCACCGATGAGCAGGGGATTATTTTTAGAGCGGCGAGAGAGCACCTGCATGGTGCGGCGAATTTCTTCATCGCGCCCAATGACAGGGTCGAGCTTGCCCGCCCCCGCGGCCTCGGTCAGATCGCGCGCATATTTAGACAGGGCTTCATATTGGTCTTCCGCCGCGTCAGAGGTCACAGGGCCTTCGGTGCGCACGGATTTGATGGCCTCTGTCAGCTTAGCCGCGTCCAAATCAATTTGCGTTAAGATGGCTTTCAAATCCTTATCGGCGTTTAAAAAAGTTGCGAGCAGCAGGCGTTCGGTCGTGACAAAGGCGTCGCCCGCTGTCTTGGCAGCTTTCTCAGCATTGGCGAAGGTTTTGGCCGAGGCTGTGGAGAGCGTTAGCCCCGACCCACCCTCGACTTTGGGAAGTTTGCCGAGCGCAGTTTCCAGTGCGCCGTCAAGCGCTGCTGTATTCGCGCCTGCCATCTGCATGAGCTTTATCGGCAAGCCGCCATCCTCAGCGGCCAATCCCGCCATAATATGCAGGGATGTTAGCTGTTGATGATCGCGCGTGACCGCTTCTGTTTGCGCGCTTTGGATAACGCTGCGCGCGCGCTGTGTGTAAGATTGAATATCCACGATATTCCTCCTAGAATTTTAATAAGAGCTATTTTTGCTCAAGGTAAATAACCAGATAGGAATTTATTCCCTGTGTTCAAGGGGTAGGGAGCTAGGTTGCGATTATCTTAGAGATGAGGGTTTTGACTCGCCCTTAATACCTTAATGGGCTAAAAGTTTATTATATCAAGGAGACCTAGAAGTATCTGCTTGAATAATTCTCAAAAAATCTGAGGTTTTAATAGACATGGATAAGTTTTATATTGATAAAATTATCGAGCCCGTGCCATGTTTGGATATTCCTAGAGAATTGCATATTTTCCCATATGGGAGTTTGGTAAATGATAAAAAACTTATGTATTTATCTGGGCGTATTATCTCAGAATGGTCGGTCTTGGAATATTGTCTTTCCAGTTACCTGGCAATTATAATGGGAAGTAAAGCAACTTTTGGACCTATAATTTTTTCAGAGATCAAAAACAGTTCAACTAAGCTAAATATCGTGAAAAGAGCAATTAGGGCAGAAATTCACAATCAAGACGACCAAGACGCCGCTATGGCCGTGTTAAGTTTCATTATATCTTTAGCAAAATATAGAAATAAAATTGCGCATAATGTTTGGACTGAAACGAATATTAAGGGGCTCTTTTTTCTAATCCCAGCTAGCTCCCTTAGTAACGAACTATCAACACTTCATAAACATGAAATAGATCCGTCACACAAGCCATTAAGCCCACAAGAGCGCATAGAATTGCCTATGGTTGGAGGTTATGCCTACACTTACAAAGTGCTGAGTAAAATTCATTCCGATATCAATTCAGCCGTGTTTTACGTTAAACATCTTATTCGTTTTCTAACAGACCGTGAATTACGAAGTCTGCGACTTGAGTGGCTAACAAAGCAAGACCACCTTCACGATAGGATAGTGAATATGCAAAAGTCACGTAAGGATAAAACTGCTTGAACGTAATCTTTGAATTGACAATTACTTATTATTCTTAATGAGGTCTTCCTTTTATAAAACCAGCCGTCTGAACCCTCTTTTTATCCACAGGCGCGACTCGCTAATCTTGCCCATTACCCTTACATAGGCTCCATGCGGTTTGGTGAAAATTTCATGGATGAGATTAAAACCCGCGTCCGGGTGTCGGATGTGGTGGGTCGTCATGTGAAATTAAAGCGACAGGGCCGCGAATTTGCGGGGCTCTCGCCTTTTACAAATGAAAAGACGCCGAGCTTTTTTGTCAATGATGAGAAGGGCTTTTATCACTGCTTTTCCAGCGGGAAACATGGCGATGCGATTTCCTTTTTCATGGAAGTTGAAGGCCTGTCTTTCCCCGAGGCGGTGGAGCGGCTGGCTGAAATGGCAGGCGTTGAAATGCCCAAATCTGACCCGCAAGCAGAACAGCGGGCGGCTCGGAATAAGAAAACCATAAGCTGGATGGAGCAGGCGCAGATATTTTTTGAAAAATCACTCTATCGGGATGTCGGCAGTGCGGCGCGCGAATACCTCAAAGGACGCGGCCTATCTAAGACGGCGGCGGAGACCTTTGGTATGGGCTTTGCGCCGAACCATTTTAGCGCCCTTAAAGATGAGATGATGCAACAAGGGGCCTCGGCCAAAGTCCTGATTGAAGCAGGCCTGATTGTCGAGCCGGAAGATAAGGGCCGTGAGCCGTGGGACCGTTTTCGGGACCGCATCATGTTTCCCATCCATGACGCCCGTGGCCGCTTGGTCGCCTTTGGCGGGCGGGCGATGGATAAAGAGGCCAAGGCGAAATATCTGAACTCGCCCGAAACGCCGATTTTCCAAAAAGGGCAGCTGCTCTATAATTATCACCGCGCACGCAAGGCAATTTTCAATCCGCAAAACGGGGCGCGGGGCATGATTGTCGCCGAAGGTTATATGGACGTGATTGCGCTCTCGCGTGCGGGGTTTGAACATGCCGTTGCGCCGATGGGCACGGCGCTGACGGAGGAGCAATTGGCTTTGCTATGGCGTTCTGGCCCTGAACCGATCCTGTGCTTTGATGGCGATAAGGCGGGATTACGGGCAGCATTTCGCTCTGTGGAGCGGGCCTTGCCGCTCATCCGTCCCGGCCAGACTTTACGCTTTGCCATGCTGCCGGACGGGCAAGACCCTGACGATCTTATCAAAGCCAAAGGGCGCGGGGCGATGGAAGAGGTGCTGAGCCGCGCTATTCCGCTGGTCGATATGCTCTGGGAGCGCGAAGTGCAGGCCGAGCCGCTCAATTCCCCCGAAGCCAAGGCGGGGCTGAAATCGCGTATCTTTGGGGCGCTGAAAAAAATTCAGCATGATGATGTGCGCGCGCAATATCAAACCGCGCTGCTTGACCGCTTTGACGCTGAGTTTGGCCGCAAGAAAAAGCAATATAGCGGCGGGACATGGAGCACGAAAACCGTCAACCGCAAGGCGTCTCCCGCTCTCAAAGCGACGATGCAATCAGGGGCTATTGAGGCGGGGCGGGAAAAACGGCTCATCGGCGCGATTTTGGAATGGCCCGAGCTTTTGGGGCGCATTGATGAGACGCTTTTCGAGATGCAATTTGCCAGTCCGCAGGCCGTTCAAATGCAGCGCGCGCTGCTCTCTTATTGGCGTGTCACAAAAGCGGTTGAAAAGTCCGCGCTGAATGCCCATATAGCGTCCGAAGGGCTTGAAACCCTTCACCGCGAATTTGCTCGTGACCGTCTGTTGATCAGGGCGGCTATGGGCGGCTCGGACGCAGATTTGGATACACGCACGGCACTCTGGATGAATGAGGCCGACGCCCTGACCGGGCAAGACCAGACTGGCGACGGCAGCGATGAGACGAGATCCTTGATGGCTGATGCCATCCGCAATGATAATAGCGACGCCTTAAAGCGCCGTATGCGGGCCTCTCGCGAGGACCGAACTTAAATTTTACGCCTTCCGGGCCTGTTAAAAATTCCTTGGGGTTTTTCACAAGAACGGCGGGCTAAACGTATTTTTAAAGGGTTGGCTGTAGCTCTACCCTTTAGCCGGAGTAATATATATGGCCAAAGCCGCCACGAAGACGACCGCAAAGAAGCCCGTTAAAAAAACAACAGCCAAAAAAGCACCCGCTAAAGAAGCGGCTGCTAAAGAGCCCGTTAAAAAAGCTGCGGCTAAGAAAGCCCCAGCTAAGAAAACGGTGGCCAAAAAGACAGCCGCCAAAAAGCCGACCAAGCGTAAAACAGCCAAACAGAAAGCTGAAGAGCTTGCCGAAGCTGAACGCGAGCTGGCCCTAAAAGAAGCCGAAGCGGCCAAGCCGCGGGTGCTGACCCATAAGCTCGACCTGACGCATATCGAAACTAAGCGCATGCTTGCCATTTCGCGTAAGTCAGGTTTGCTGACGACAGAAGAGCTCGGTAAGCATATCAAAATTGACGGTATCTCCGCCGAAGATATCGAAGTGGCGCTGCAGCAGCTCTCTGATTTGGGTATTTCCGTTATTGACGAAGTCGAAGAAGAAACGCTCGGCTCCAAGACGCTCGCCCGCACGACGACGACAGCGGTCAAAGGCGGCAACTCCAAAGAAGAGCTGGACCGTACGGATGATCCGGTCCGCATGTATCTGCGCGAAATGGGCGTTGTTGAGCTGCTCTCCCGCGAAGGCGAGATTGCGATTGCTAAACGTATTGAGGCTGGCCGCGATACAATGATTAAGGGGCTGTGCGAATCAGCTCTGACTTTCGAAGCGATTATGGTCTGGCGCGAGGAACTTGAAGAAGGCCGCATTCTGCTCCGCGACATTATCGATTTGGACACGACTTATAACCGCGCCATCGGCAATATTCAGGAAGACCGTTCGCAAGCCGCTGTTCGCCGCGAAAAAATCGAAAAGGGTGAGCTTGAAGCCACTGAGGAAGATCTCGCGCAAAAATTCGATAATGGTAAAACCAAAATCGAGATTAACCGCGACTATAAAGAGGGCGAAAAGCCCATCGATGATGACGAGGATGAGGAAGAAGATAAAACTAACCTCTCTATGGCCAATATGGAAGCCGCCTTGCGCGAAGACATCATGGCCAAGCTCGACCGGATTTCACAAGATTTCGGACGTTTCCAAAAACTCCAGCAAATGCTTATCCGTGCGCGCCTATCCGGTAAGAAACTGCGTAAGCCGCAAGCGCTGGAATATGACCAAATCCAAACCGAAATCATTGAAGAAATTAAAGCGCTTCACCTTAATAATGCCCGTATTGATGCCCTGATTGATCAGCTCTATGCGATTAATAAGCGTTTTATCAGCCTTGAAGGCCGCCTCATGCGTCTGGCCGATGGTAATGGCGTGCCGCGCGTCGAATTCCTGCACAGCTATCTGGGGTCTGAGCTTAATCCATCATGGCTCGAAGATATGGCGGAAACGTCAGAGGCGTGGAACCGCTTTGCGAAACGCGAGAAAATCTCCATTGATAAAATTCGCGCCGAAATTGGTGAACTCGCCCAGGAAACAGGCGTGCCCGTTGATGAGTTCCGCCGCATTGTCCAAACCGTTCAAAAAGGCGAGCGCGAAGCGCGTCAGGCCAAGAAAGAAATGGTTGAAGCGAATCTTCGCCTCGTGATTTCTATCGCTAAGAAATATACAAATCGCGGCCTGCAATTCCTGGACCTTATCCAAGAAGGTAATATCGGCCTGATGAAAGCGGTTGATAAATTTGAATATCGCCGCGGCTATAAATTCTCGACCTATGCGACATGGTGGATCCGGCAAGCGATTACGCGCTCTATTGCCGACCAAGCGCGCACAATTCGTATTCCGGTGCATATGATTGAGACGATTAACAAGATTGTCCGCACCTCGCGTCAAATCCTGCACGAAATTGGCCGTGAGCCGACGCCGGAAGAATTGTCAGCCAAGCTCTCTATGCCGCTTGAAAAAGTGCGTAAGGTCATGAAAATTGCTAAAGAGCCGATTTCTCTGGAAACGCCAATTGGTGATGAGGAAGATAGCCAGCTTGGTGATTTTATCGAGGATAACAATGCTATCCTGCCGATTGATGCGGCTATCCAGTCGAACTTGCGCGAAACAACCACCCGCGTGCTCGCGTCTCTAACGCCGCGCGAAGAACGTGTGCTCCGTATGCGTTTCGGTATCGGCATGAACACAGACCATACGCTCGAAGAAGTCGGCCAGCAGTTCAGCGTGACACGGGAACGAATTAGGCAGATTGAAGCGAAAGCGCTGCGGAAATTGAAACATCCGAGCCGAAGCCGTAAGCTAAGGTCATTCTTGGATCAGTAGATTACGGAAATTTGATTTTAGCATTTTTATTAGGATGTTTTGTGGCGCCATTATCGGGCCAAAATACTGAAATTTCTACTAGGATCTGAAACTTTTGGCATAATATTGCGATATTTTTTAGTGCGCGGTTTGCCTCAAGCCCTTGAAATGAAAAATTGGCTTTTTCTACAAAACGATACCCTTTTTTGCTTTCATCATAATTTGGTGCTCCGCTTATTGTGTTAGCTTCCAAAGCTGATTCTACAGCATTTGTATCATTGTTAGCTTCAACACATTTTGCAATCAGTATACCTAAAATGTGATTCCATTGTTTTTTTATAATTGGGTCATTTCCTACACTCGCTGAAGTTATTTGAGTGTGTTTCACTGAAGGCATATCTGCAATTCCAAAATGTAAATCCATACTTGCGCCTAAACTATTGTTTGGTGCGTGTGAGGCTTTATGTTCTTCAATAATCCTGTCTAGGACTGTTATACTGCTATCGACCAATGGTTCTGCTCTCTGTTTTAGGTAATCGTATGCATTCTGGCTAATTTCAATTTTAGGCATTCTAGGCTCCTGTGTTTAATCAAGCTGTTCATATCATACCATATCACTTTATGTCAATATATAATGATATGGTATGATATATAAAAAACTTGACATTATGTACGCAACTACGTACATAAATTTTGTGAGAACATTATCATCAACAGATCTTCGTAAAAACTTGGCCGAGACTATGGACCAAGTAAATGACGACCATACGCCTGTCATTGTGACGCGAGCGGGGGGTAAACCTGTCGTTTTGATGTCGCTTGAAGATTACAATGCGATGGATGAGACGGCTTATCTTTTGTCATCACCCAAAAACGCCGAAAGGCTAAGCGCTTCTATTGAGCGGCTTGAACGCGGTGAGGGTAAAGTCCGCGAGCTTATCGAAGAGTGAAGCTCAGTTTTGACGACGATGCTTGGGATGATTATCTTTATTGGCAGAAGACCGATAAGGCTGTCCTCAAGAAGTTAAACGCATTAATTAAAGAGTGCCGCAGAACGCCTTTTGAGGGGACAGGAAAACCTGAGCCTTTAAAGGGAAATTGGGCAGGGTATTGGTCGCGCCGCGTGACACATGAACACAGATTAATCTACCGTGTGAAAATAGATGAAATCTACATCGCTCAGTGCCACTATCACTATTAAGGGCCATTATCATCGCCGCTAAAATAAAAGAAACCCAGCTCTATGCGCCTGTGAAAGCGTACTTCACCGCGCTTGGCTATGAGGTTAAGGGCGAGGTTGGGGCGGCGGATTTGGTGGCTGTGCCGTTTGGGGCTCCTGAAGGATGTGAGCCTGTAATTGTAGAGCTTAAGACCGGTTTTACGCTGTCACTCTTTCATCAGGCCATTAACCGCCAATCTATGTCCGACCAGGTCTATATCGCCGTGCCGCGCAAGACAGGTAAAGCGGCGATGGTGGCTATTCGGCGGAATAAAATGCTTTGCCGCCGCTTGGGTATTGGGTTGATGACAGTTCGTATTGCTGACGGGCGCGTGGATGTGCATTGCGAGCCTGCACCTTTCGTGCCGCGCAAAATCAAGAGACGTAAGCTCAAGCTGCTCTCTGAATTTGAGCGCAGGCACGGCGATCCGAATGAGGGTGGTATGACCTCTGTGGGGCAGATGACCTCTTACCGCCAAGGCGCTCTGCGCTGCGCTAAAGTATTGCATGATGAGGGCGCATGTAAGGGATCTTACGTCAAAAAAATGGCGAGCGTTGAGAAAGCGACCACGCTTATGGCGTCCAACCATTATGGCTGGTTTGAAAAGATAGAACGCGGGGTCTATGGCTTAACGCCTTTGGGCGCAAAGGCGCTTGAGGAGCACGGCGATACGGTAAAATCTATGATGGGGTGATTAGGCTTATCCAACCTCTGCCAAGAACTGTTGCAGTTTCGCCATAGCCGGCATCGCATTATTTCGGAGCCGTTTCATAATGGCGAGCTTCTCGGTTTCGCCTTCGCCAATGTCCGACACCATTTTGGAAAAACCATCAAGGCGGTTGGTGAGAAGCCATTCTCTGATCTCGGGGTCTTGGCTCCATTTATATTGGTTCATCATAAAGGCCGCCGTCATGCGCATATAATCTATATCGCTATTTGGTAGCGGCACCACACCGCACATATTGTTTTTGGCCGCATTATCGTCGGGATAACTCGCTTCGATATGTGCGATAAAGCTGGCGCTGAAAATAGGCTGATAGGAGCGCACCATTTGCGGCGTGATAACGTTGTCTTGGAAAATAAGCATTGGCGGCAGGTCGTCTTTCAGGGCACTGGCTGAGCAGTCGATGTGCACGGTTTCTGGGGTGGTTGGGACTGTGCCTTGCTTTAAGGTTATGAGGTGAGACTCTATTTTGGTGACATGACCCATTCGTACGATGTTCTTAAGTTGGCGTAGGGCCTGCAGCTCAGCTTGGCTGATCGTTGCGCCGTGGAACATTTGTGGGCGCGTATTTTTATCAATCCGTACGAAGTAACCAGAACCTTCTAATTTATCGAACATGTCTTTGATGGACTCTGCACTGGCGATGGATTCAAATTGCGCCGCCTGCGCCCCCATCGTTGATGCAAAGAATTCTGCTGTAGGCTGCGTGTTTTCACGGTCCAGAAGCCATGCATCGCGCGAGACAATCCACTGTATCTTATCAGGATGAACCCCCATTTCGAGCAGCCATAGCAAAGCATCAATGCCTGTCTTGCCGCCGCCTATGACGTTAAATATATCAGCGGGCTACGTGATTTTAGGTAAATCATTTAGGGCCATGAAAGTCACGCCATCACCAATTTCAAAATTTGGTGTGTGGGTCGAGGGCACAGTTGTCTTTAAATAGCTGCAATCGACAAGCTTTTTATACGTAACGTGGAAGGCATCCCCGCTAAGTTTGTTCTCAAATTTTCCGCTGCCTTTGTAATCGCACATAGGGAAGTAATTTAAGCGGCCTGAGGGCAGAAATTGGTGACGCATAACATCATCATAATAGCGCAACACATCTTGTCCTGACGCTAAATCATGTAAGCCCTTATTTAATCCGACTTGATCTTTTAATCCTTGGCTGAGCTCTTTTGAACTGACGCCGTAAAACGTAGAGGGTTGGTGTAGCGTGACAAAAGGGTAGGCATCATTCCAGTGCCCACCAGGTTTAGCGAAGCGGTCAACAATTATGATGTTTGCTTCTGTTTCGGTTAATAGCGTATCCGCAAATGCCATGCCCATAGCGCCGCTGCCCACAACCAAGTAATCCGTCTTAAGTTGATGCGTCAAAAGTAAAGGCTCGCTGAGAAATGAAAATTTAGGCTCGATAGTGTGATTGGCATAAATTGGAAAGAGATGTAACCTAGCCGACTATTTTAAGTAAATATTTGTTTTCTCTGAGTAAGTCTTCGACTAAGTAGTTGGAAGGCCTAGGGCGAGTGGATTACAAAAATTTACGGAAGAATTATGAGAGGTTCTTGCGTTTCGACGAACTGTCGAGCGCGGCTCAATTCTTGCGTGCGCGTGGCGTTTATTTGATTGGCTGGATTTTCATAGCCTCACAGGCCATAAACCAAACTCTCATGACTCTGACTTATGGACGCTGGACCCTTGACCACAGTATTTCAGCTGTCAGTTGTGTCGTCGTATTTTGCATCATTCACTTTTTGCGGTTCTCGAAAAACTTCACGTTTTTTGCAATGTTTTACTCAGGTATTTTACTCTTGGGTGTAGGGGTTTCCGCACTAGACCAAAGTGTCGGCATTAATTCAGCCCTTTTGCCATTGCTCTTGGCGGGAGCCATTATGAACGGGTTTATTGGTGGTTGGCGCATGGTTTTTGCCTATACCGTCTTAGCATTGATCGTGGTGTGGTGCCTATATTTTGTGTCTTATAAGTCTGTTCCAGCCGACTTTTTAGGTCGTGATTTGGTCGCCATTCGAAATTTCCAACGCGCTGTGCAGGTTTCATTAGCTTTTATTTTGGTCTCTGGGACTGTGTCCTTTTTCAGCATCAATATGCTGCGTCTATTTGAAGGCTTGGAACGCAATATCAAGCGCGCAGAGATGGCGGATACGTCAAAGTCTCAATTTCTAGCAAATATGAGCCATGAATTACGCACACCACTCAATGGGGTTATCGGCATGAGTGGTCTCTTGCTGAGAACTGACCTTAATGATCAGCAAAGACAATATGCCGAAATTGTCAATCACTCGAGCCAGAATTTGGTTGCGATTATCAATGATGTTTTGGATTTGTCCAAACTTGATGCTGGACGGTTCGTGCTGAAGTCGGAGCCATTTGATTTGCTAAAACTATTAAATGGATTGACAGCGCTTCATCAACCAACAGGACAGCAAAAGAATATTTATATCGGGCTGGATTATAAAGAGTCTGTCCCGCGCCGCTTTATCGGTGATGAGGGCCGGTTGCGCCAAGTCGTCAATAACCTCTTGGGTAATGCCGTTAAATTTACCGCCAAAGGCTCCGTCATGATTTATGTCGATGGCGAAGCAATGCCAGATGGGCGTATGAATTTAGGTATTTATGTCAGAGACACAGGCATCGGTATCGCGACTGAAAACCTTGAGAAAGTGTTTGAACGCTTCGAGCAAATAGATAACCGAATTGATCGCGATGTTGAGGGCACAGGATTGGGTCTTACCATTTCCCGTGACTTTATCAGAGCTATGGGTGGCGGGGTTAATGTCGTTAGCCAAGTCGGCCACGGGACGACGTTTTATTTTAAAATCCCTCTGAAAATTGATGACAGTGACGTATCCGTAGATGTCACGCCCCTCCAGTCTCTAAACCCGCAACTGCAAAAGCGTGCCTCTTAAGGTTTTTGCGTTTTAGACTTTCGCACAGTCGGAAAGGATATTTTTCTCCCGCGCCACCAGCGCCGTGCAAGCCATAAGCCAGGTATAATGACAAAGATCATCCAAGGCAGAACGCCGGCGAAAAATCCGATGACGTTTGACAAGCCATAGGCAAATTGCCCAACAAAGTTCTTGAGTGCGCGTCCAATAGGGGCGAGGGCGCTCTGGCTTACGGCCACAGATTGGCTCTGATAATTTATATCCACAACTGACATAGAGACACGTTTTCGTAGCACATTCAGCGTCGTGGTTGCGCTCTCAATCTGTCCCTGAACACGGGCCAATTCGCGCTCTAAGGCCAGCAAGTCTTTTAGGTCGGCATTGCGCGTGGCGAGTAGACGCTGCAGGCGGTCACGTAAAGTGGTTTGAGCTATGAGCCTCGCATCCGTGTCCAAGATTTGCCGCGTTAGGTCTTCGGCGGATACGCCCGAATTTGTCATCTTGCCTTTGGCGTCCTCGACAGAGGATTGCATCTGGGCTGTGAAGGTTTCGAGCCAGTCCGGATTAGCGCGAATAGTCAGTCTTGCGGAGACATAGTCCTCATTTTGCGCCGATGTGGACGAGTTTAAAACTTGGCATTTTGATGGGCCTGCATTCAGGCATATATCGGCATGGGATTTGGACGTCGCGGCAACGGATTTGGCGGGCAGCTGAAAGCCGTAATTATAGCGGTAGGCCAGAAAGCTTTGGGATGTTGGGTTCTCATTGGCTTGACCATTTGGCGGCGGAGCAGGGGAGGCTACTTTTTGCATCGCTTCCATATCAGCCTGCGCCATTTCCATGACGGCTGGCGCAGAGCGTGCCGAATCTTGCACAATGCTTTGCTGACTTTCGCAAGCCGTGAGTAAAAGCACAGATGCCAGCAATAATTTTTTCATCTCATGTCTTCCGTTTTATTTTAGGTCTTACAAGTAAGACGCATCACACCGCTTAATCCTTGGCATTCACTGCATTTATTTTTCATTGAGCATTATCGGGTCACCATACCCTAAGTCTTTCAGGCGCTCAGCTTGGGTCGCCGCGTCGCCGACCACCAAATAATTCATGGCGTAAGGCCGCAAATATTCTTCCGCGAGCGCTTTGAAATCTTCGAGCGTCATCGCCTCAATCGCTTTGGCATTTTGGGCTCGGTAATTATCGGGATAGCCATAAGCGCTGACCTCTCCGAGCATGGACAATTTATCCGACAGGGTTTCATTTTTCAGGGCTTGTCCACGAAGGAGCGCGCCTTTCATGATGTCGAGCTCATCTTGCGTGAAATCTTTGCCGTAATTACCGACAATATCACGAATAAGGTCAATCGACTCTTTGGTGACATTAGTGCGCACGGAAGAGCGGATATTAAAGCTTCCGCGATCTTCAGAGCCGTTAAAGCCTGAGCGGATACCGTAAGTATATCCCTTTTCCACGCGCAATTTAGACATCAGTTTAGAGGTGTAAATAGCGCCGAGCGGGAAATTAATGGCTTCGGCCAAGGGGTAGTCTTTATCTTTGGCGGTCAAAGACGGACGTTCAATACGCAAGACAGATTGCTTGGCGCCGGGCACGTCATAGAAATAGACTTTGGACTCTGTGACAAGCTTGGCTTGGCCAGGCGCGACTCGAATGTCGTCTTGCGCGATAGCTGAGCCGCTTCCGAATTTCGCTTTTACATCTGGGATAGAATAATCACCCACGATGCGCAATTTTGCATCACTCAGCAAATAATAGGCACTATGAAAGGCTTTCAAATCCTCGAGCGTTACGGCTTCGAGTTTTTCTTTCGGACCATAAGAAGTGTAGTGATAAATATTATCCGCTGGATAGTTCAATTTGGCATTTTCGCGGGCGGAGATGGCATTGGGATTGCCTTCGGATTGGGTGATGTTTTGAAGGGTTTTGGCTTTTAACAGCGCAAATTCTTCGGCGTCCCAGCGCGGCTCAGTGAGCATTTCCATGACCAGGCTGACGGTCTCGTCAAAGTTTCGTTTTAATGTGGTGCCCGATACAAATGTTCCTGTGTTGCCGCTGGAGACTGAGATGGAGGAGCCGAGCGATTTAATCGCATCTTCGAGCTCAGCTGTCGTCAAATTAGCCGTGCCTTTTTCGAGCATATCAGCCGTCAGTGCCGCGACAGCGGGTTTGTCAGTCGAGCCATATTGGCGGCCAGCATCAAGACGCAAAGAGAAGTTGATGAGGGGTGTTTCGTTCGATTGAATGCCGAAGACTTGCAAGCCATTGCCAAATATATCCCGCCAAATCGTGGCGCTGGGCAGATCATAAGCTGCGCCAAATACAGGTTCAATCGTTCGGTCAAATGACGATGGGGTCGTCTCTGCTAACACCCGCGCGGCAGGGTCAAAATCAGGGGCTGCGCCTTCGCCTTCAACTATTTTTTCTTCGACAACATCAGCCTGGGCAGGGGTATAAGATTCATCAAGTTTTAGATCCAATTCGCCCTTTGGCACCAAGCTGACATAGATGGCGGGCTTGTCTTTGATATATTTATTATAAACGCGCATAACATCAGCGGTGCTCACCGCTTGGATATTGGCAATGTCTTTTTTGTAAAAACCAGGATCGTCCGTGTAAACATTATATTCGCCAAGCTGAATGGCTTTACCCAGCGCGCTTTGCACTTCGCCGTAAAAATCAACTTCAATCCCGGCTTTGATACGGTCCAAATCTTCTTGCGAAATGCCGGCCTCTTCAAAGCGGGCAAACCCTTTCTTTAAGGACGGCATCAGCCCGTCAATATCCTCGCCCTCATTAGGCGAGATAAAGAGGTAAAGCTCTCCTGAAATCTCTTTGGTGTAGTTAAATCCTGAAACACTGGAGGTGACTTTATCCTCGTCAATCATCACTTCATTTAGCGGGGCGCGTTTACCGACAGTCAGGTAGCTGAGCAAGATATCAAGCGCGTAAGCATCAGGATGATATTGCTCGACAGCGGGCCAGGTGACAGAGAGCTGCGGCACGGTTGCGAAATTATCTTCATGATAGAGATTGATGCTCTCATCCAGGGAGCCGGGCTTAGCCTCATAAGGCGGAATGTCCTCGCCGCGCGGGATTTCGCCAAAATATTTCTCGACCATTGTCTTGGCCTCGGATGTATCAAAATCCCCTGAAATTGTGACGGTTACATTATTGGGCACGTACCATTTTTTATAAAAGTCTTTCACATCCTGCAGAGAGGCCGCGTCTAAATCTGCCAGCGATCCGATGACTTGCCAATTATAAGGATGGCCTTCGGGATAGAGCGCTTTTCCGACGATATAAAGGTTATGGCCATAGGGCTGATTATCCACGCGTAAGCGCTTTTCGTTTTTGACAACTTGTTTTTCATTATCGACGACGTTTTGGGATACGGTATTGATAAACCAGCCAAGTTTATCCGCTTCGGCCCAGATAATTTTCTCAAGCGCGTCTTTGGGAACGGCTTGGAAATATTGGGTCATGTCATTGGTGGTAAAGCCGTTCGTGCCTTCGCCGCCAATGCGCGTATTCATGTCATCCAAGCCGCCATAACCGAGATTTTCTGAATCGAGGAAAAGCAAATGTTCAAATAAATGCGCAAAGCCCGTGCGCCCAGCCGTCTCGCGGCCAGAGCCGACATGTACGGCAAGGTCAATCGCGACAACCGGGTCAGACCGGTCGACATGAAAGATAACATCTAGCCCATTATCCAATGTGAATTTTTCAAATTTAATATCCAGCGCCGCGTCGGCCCTAGGCGTAGTTTCCGTCTTTGGGGCATCAGACCCTGCGCCAGAACAGGCGGCAATTGCGAGTGCACTTGCGGCTAAGGAAAGATTGCGAATGAATGTGGACATAGTGGCACCTATCTATTTTTGATAGGCCGCAATGTGAAACAGATAGGCGCTTTTGTCTATGGTGTGTTAATCCGAAAATTTCACCATAAATAGCGGCAATGTAAGCCCAATGAGGAAGAGCGTATTCGTCGCGACATTGGACGGAACCCCCGCGCCAAGTGATCCAATGCCGTCAATAATGTACCAAATAAAAGCGGCGATGAGACCGCCGCGTCTCGCTATCTGCCGAGCTCTTGCATTTTCGAGGGTCAGTAAAGGCGCAACTAAAAATACGTAAAACGCGCCAAAGCCAGCACTCAGACCTGACATAATCGCCGCAAACCAACGGGCTTCTCGTGTTAAGCCTTCATCGGGTACACCGCCCGTCCAATCAAAAATCGGGGCCATATTGCGGGCAAATTCATCAAATCCTGCAAAGGCTATCGTTACAAAGATAATTCCAAATAATATAAACCCCCCGCCCATAAAGCGTAACATATTCGCGGCAAGTTTCGGTGTCATAATCATCTCCTATTTGCGCCCACCCTAGAAAAACGAAGGAGCCAAAACAATTACCTCGCAGGTAAGTGCATTCTGCTTCTTGTGTTGTATAAGCGGATTATGAGCGCCGCATTTGGAAACGTAATTAAACACTGGCGGGATATCCGCCGCTTTAGTCAATTAGCGCTTAGCGCTGAATCCGGTATGTCTAGCCGACATATTAGTTTTCTCGAAACGGGCCGCTCAAAACCGAGCCGCGGGAGCGTGTTAACATTGGCGCGCGTCTTGGAGATGCCTAAGCCCGCCGTGAATGAAGCTTTGCTCGCGGCTGGGTTTGCGCCAGAATATAAAGCGCTTGCTTTGGATGATGCAGACCTTGCGCCGGCCATGAGCGCAATAATGACAATTCTCGAAAACCATGCCCCCATGCCGGCTATCGTTATTGATAACGCATGGAATATTATCGGCGGGAATGGGCCCGCGCAACATATGATGCAATTCTTACCTTTTAACGGCTCACTCTGTGTGGTCGAGGCCCTGCTCAATGATGACCCTGAAGATCCATGTTTTCTGAATTGGCCTGTGATCGCAGGGTGGTCGCTTCTGCGCTTGCAAAGTGAAATTTCGCAGGCAGGGCCCGACAGTCCGCTATCCGAGATTTATAGCCGCCTGGCCAATGATCCGCGCGTCCTCAATAATGACCTGCCATCTTTTTCTGATTATGGCCCCATGCTCACGCTGCAAGCAAAAGCTGACGGTCATACCCTCACCATGTTCACAATGCTCGCGGAATTTAGCACGGTCCAAGACTTGACGTTAAGCGAGAGAAAGGTGGAATTATTTTTCGCCGCAGATGAGGCGACGGGAGCATATTTTGAGGGATTGGCGCTGGCTTAGTTTAGTTCGTTTATGGTGCGAAGCTAACATAAACTAGAGTTTCAAAAACGAAAGTTTATCCTCATTGCGGGCGTTAGACGAGAGGCTTAAGTCACCTAAATTAAAAACAGATAACGTGTGCACACAAAGTGCGTTAAATGGAGATTCGGTCGCTTTTCTAAACTCCCTAAGGCTAATTTTAAACTCTTGTTACATCGTGGTATCATTAGAACTCAAATTCTTGTAGCTTAGTCTAAAGACTAAAGTTTAGGCCAAAATTTTAAAAACGCATTGATTTGATTGGGTTATAAAAATGCACAATTTTTTGTTTCTTCTAAAATTAGTTATTGTTGGTTTAGCGTTAGCTCAAGTTTATGAAATTATGATTGCGACTAATGAAAGGGAGCAGGCTAAGCGCAATAAATTTGATTCTCTGAAAGACAATTTCGAGATTTTGGATCGTTTAGAAAAAAGAGCAATCGAGAGTGTTCAATATGACGATGACGCTTTCGATCTTAAGGCAGAAGACGACGCAGAGACATCGGGTATGATTTATATGCTTAAAGTTTCAATGGCGTATTTGGCAGAAGTGCCAGACCATCAATTAAACGAATTGGGTTTAAAAAATAACGCAGACCATCTCCGAGATTCTATCTACTGAAAACGGAATATGCTCAGGTGCCGCTCTATCCATACCATAAAGGTTCCCTGTAAGTTTGAGAAAACAACAATTCTAACGACAGCTTAGCCCACTAGGCGACCTAAATGTCAAATTATGTAATGTTCGCTTCCAACCCCACGCCCTATACGTCAAAGCGCCCGACTGAGGTGTCTTTGTGAATCTGCTGGGCTTCAAAGACGCGCCCGTTCATCACGGCGAAGACTCCGTGATCGAGGGTTTGGGCTGCGATGATGGCGCCGCCTAAATTAAATCCTGCATCTGACTTTCCAAGGGATTGCGGCCGCATGGCTCCCGTCAGGATAACCGTTTTATCGCCGACATTTTCATCTAAATATTTAGCGGTCAATTCCATTGTGCCTGTGCCGTGGGTTATGACAATGCGATCTTGCGGCGCGTCTAAGACGGCTTTTAGGATAACGTCACGGTCTTCTTCGGTCATGTCGAGGCTGTCTTTTTTCATCAAGACTTTCAGGCGCGAGTGATCTGTGCGTCCGGTCTTGAGGATATTTGACACACGGCTTTTATCCCCGCCGCCAAAGACCAGGCTCTCGCTCACGCTGTCATGCACCTTATCCAGCGTGCCGCCTGTTATCAGGATGAGGATGTCCATATCGCGCAAGATTAGCCGCTAATCAACGATATCATAGCTCATATTGACGGTGACGCTAATCGTTTGTTCTCCGGCGGAGACGGGGGTGGAGGCACCTGCAGAGCGAGATTCTATAGCATAGGCGACGGAGGGAGGGCGGATATTTCCACTGCTTTCGGACAGAGATTTTAGCTTCCCGAGTTTAACACCTGCGGCGGCGGCCATGCTTTCAGCCTTTTCGCGGGCTTCGCGAATCGCATCCTCACGGGCTTTATCTTTGGCCGATTTGCTGTCCTTGATGGAGAACTGCACGCCGTTAATGTTATTCACGCCCGCTTTCACAAGCGCGTCGAGCATCGCGCCAACCATATCCAAATCATAAGTCTTAGCTGAAACGGTATTACGGGCTTCGTAATGCTCAATCTTCGGGGCTTGGCGGTTTTGGTAATTATATTTGGGTTGGAGCGAGAGCTGTGAGGTCGTTATGGATTTCTTCTCAATCCCTGCGGCTTCTAGTTCTTCAAAGACTCGGGTCATTTTCGTGGCATTGCCAAACATGGCTTCGCGCGCGGTTTTCCCTTGGGTGACAACACCTGCAGAGACGATCGCCATGTCGGGCGCCATATTAGTGGTTCCTGTGGCTGAGACTTGTATTTTAGCCATGGGGGCATCTCCTGTTGTAATATATGTAGGTGCGCCAGAATTGCAGGCGGCCAGCGCAAAAATACTCATAGTCGAAATCAGAATATGTTTCATAATGTCCTCCTTAGGCAGGATGCTATCACGCGGAGTCCTTTTCGACAATGCGGATAAGGCCTTCCTGTGCGGTCGAGGCGATAAGCTCTCCGCTTTGCGTATAAAAACTGCCGCGCCCAAAGTCACGCGCGCGTGCCGAGCGGGGGCTATCGATGTGGTAATATATCCACTGATTGACCCGAATTTCAGAATGAAACCACATGGCGTGATCCAGACTTGCGCCAATCATGCGGTGGGTGTCGCGGTTCCACATATGCGGCATCATACCGACAGACATCAAAGCTTTGTCAGAGATGAAAGCTAAGAGAGTGCGGTGCGTAATCGGGTCATCGCCAATCGCGTCATTGAATTTGAACCAGAATCCAAATTCAGGATCATACTCACCGGGTTTAACGACCTTATGTAATTCTGGCGTACGGATATCTACGACGTCTTGTTTGAAAAGCAGGCTTCTGCGGTTTAGCGTTTCAACAGAAATAGCGGGGTCTTTCTCAGCCAGTTTTTTCACATGCTCAATATCGGGAAGAATGTTTTCAGGCTTGGGAATGCCGTCTGGTAAATCTATTTGATGCTCAAGTCCGCCTTCGGAAATCTGAAAGGACATTGAGGCGTTGAAAATAGCTTTGCCCTTTTGTTTGGCGACAACACGGCGGGTCGAGAAACTACGTCCGTCTCGAATAGGGTCAACTTCGTAAATAATGGGCCGTGTTAAATCACCGGGTCTTAGGAAATAAGCATGAAGCGAATGGGGTTTGCGCTCAGGGTCAACCGTGCGCACAGCCGCATTGAGGGCTTGGCCCAGAACCTGGCCACCAAAAACACGCGGCAGACCCATTTGCAAAGCTTCGCCGCTAAAGAGCAGCGTATCAATCTCTTCGACATGCATTTTGGACAGGAATTCTTGGAGCGTAAACATGGTGCACATATCAACATAGCTTTGGGGAATTGCAAGTCTCACTTTTGCATAGACGTGCTGCAGTCTGTTTGCGACAAAGCCCCATGACAAATGATTGGAAACCCGAACTGGACGAGCTCGCAAAGCGGCAAAGGCTGGCCGAGACAATGGGCGGGGCGGCGAAGCTGAAACGCCAGAAAGACCGCGGGAAACTAAACGTCCGTGAGCGCATGGACATCTTGCTGGATGAGGGCAGCTTTCGCGAGATTGGGAAAATTGCGGGCAAAGGAACTTATGATGCCAAAGGTGACCTTGAAGATTTTGCGCCGAGTAATTTTATCTTTGGACGCGGCGATATTGCGGGCCATCCTGTGGTGGCGACAGCTGATGATTTTACCGTGCGGGGCGGGGCAGCTGATGCCTCTATCCACCGTAAATTCACCCAAGCCGAGCAAATGGCCCATGAGATGCGCCTGCCGCTGATTCGCATGATTGACGGGACAGGCGGGGGCGGCTCGGTCAAGATGATAGAAGATATGGGCTTTACATATGTGCCCTATGTGCCGGGCTGGGATCATGTCGTGAAAAATCTCGACACCGTGCCTGTCGTCGCCTTGGCTTTAGGCCCAACAGCGGGATTAGGCGCAGCCCGCGCTGTGGCCAGTCATTATTCCGTAATGGTCAAAGGCCTGTCGCAAATCTTTACAGCCGGGCCGCAAGTCGTCGCCGCCCTTGGCGAAACGCAAGATAAGGAAAGCTTGGGCGGGTCTATCATCCATACGCGCAATGGCGTGATAGATGACGAAGCCAAAGACGAAGCCGAAGCTTTTGTTATGGCCAAGCAGTTTCTCTCTTATTTGCCGAGTTATATCGGGGCTGATTTACAGCGCAGTGAAAATAATGACCCGGTTGACCGCAAGGACGAAGCGCTTCTCTCCATCGTTCCGCGTGATAAATCCAAAGCCTATAATATGCGCCGCATTGTCGAGAGCGTAGCCGATAAAGGCAGCGTCTTTGAAATGGGCCGCAGATGGGGCAGGGCGGTAATTACAGCCTTTGCTAGATTTGACGGATGGCCCGTCGCCGTGCTCGCATCCGACCCAACATTTCTGGGCGGCTCATGGACGGCGGATACGGCCGAGAAAGCCAAACGCTTCACCGCGCTTGCTGAAAAATTCGGAATGCCTGTCATCCATCTGGTTGATAATCCCGGTTTCATGATTGGGTTGGAGGCCGAACGCACGGCCACAATTCGGCGGGGCGTCGAGACAATGAACGCGATTTATAAATCCACCATGCCTTGGGCAAATGTGATTATTCGCAAAGCTTACGGCGTTGCGGGGGCGGCGATGTCCAACCATACGCGGTTTCAATATCGCTTTGGCTGGCCGAGCGGGGATTGGGGCAGCCTACCCATCAATGGCGGCGTTGAAGTGGCCTATCAAGCTGAGCTTCAAGCCTCGAAAAACCCTGACAAGAAACTCGCCGAGATTAAAGACCGCCTCGCCAAAGTGACATCACCTTTCCGCACAGCCGAACATTTCGCCGTGGAAGATATTATCGACCCACGCGAGACGAGAAAGCTACTCTGTGAATTTGTAAATTTGGCGATGCGTTAGATAAAATTTGCAAGTTAGGCTCAGCAGGATTTAATCTGCAATTTCAGTCAGCTTAACTTCGACGCGTAAGGTCTCAGTTCCGCCGCCTTTATAAATTGTTCCTGATGTCGGCGTTGCGTCAATATAGTTCCGGCCGCAAGCGACCCTGACATGGTCTTGACTTGCGCGGCAGCCATTGGTCGGATCAAAGCCGCGCCATCCGACATAAGGCAAATAAACTTCGACCCAAGCATGTGACGCTTCTGATTGAATTTTATTTTCGTAATTTGCACCTGTATAAATATACCCCATGCGATAGCGCGCGGGCAGGCTTAGCAGGCGCGAAAGGCAGATGAATAAATTAGCAAAATCCTGACACACGCCTTTGCGATTGGCATAAACTTCAAAGGCTGTCGTCTCATTTCTTGTACTGCCGGAGACATATTCAAAATCTTTATAAATACTCGTGTTAATGTCCTCAATCGTGCGCAATAAATTATAGTCATTCCGCTCAACAAAGCTCATGGCATAATCTGTGAGTTCACGCAGTTGCGTTTCTGGCAGTTCAGGCGGAAGTAAATAGGGCGTCATCATTTGGCGTTGCCACGGCATCCATATTAAGGGAATAGATGTTTGCCGCAATGTAACGCCATGATCGTCAGGCGGTGATTCATAGAGTTTTACGCGGCTTGTGGCTGTGACGGTCAGGCTTTGATAAGCCGACCTGATCTCGCAGTGGATAGATTGATTTCCAAAGACATCTTCGAATTGAATTTCCTCGGCACCTGATGTCAGGCTGAGCTTGGAATGCAGAACCTCTTGGCATAAATCATCTGTTGGCATGAGACGAAATAAATGCGTGCTATGCTCAACGGGTGCAGCATAGTCGTAATATGTTGAATGCGTGACATCAAACATACGATAAGCCAAGCTGCGTCCATTCATGGTTTGGGTTATTGTGCGCGGAGTTGTCACAAAGTCTTGAACAATAGATAAGCTTTGCGCTTGCGCAGCTGATGTCTGGAATTGCGGCGCATGGCTGGGGTGAAGATTACGTCTCTCATAGGGCTCTTGCGCCGTCGTTGTGGTTTTTAAAGTAGGCGACCATTTCTGCTCAGGTGTAAGGCTGTCCCAAATTAGTTTCCCCCTATTAGACAAAATCATTTGCCCGGGCTGCATAGGTGTCCAGTCGCCTGACTCAAATTGAACCGAGGTGACGACGAAGGCCGTTCGGAACGTATCCTGAGAGTTATCAAGCGTGATATTTACGGCCGCCGAGGAGAGTGATTGTAGATTGTTTGGAGGTATCAGCCGGGAATATCGTAGCGGTTTCGGGGATTTTGTTCCCTGAAAACAACACACGGTTTGACCATCGGTCAGATACATATCGGCACTACCAAATTGATCAAACCTTTGGAACCACGACAGAATTTCAACGGGATCAATTTCAGATAAGCTTCGCGATCCATTCTGCTCCATGCGGGCCAACAGATTGCAAAATGCCAATTCAGAATCCGTTGTTCCCACAGGCTCTAACAACCGGCTGTCACCCTTATAGACTTTCGTAAGTTCGGCTTTGTCCAAGTCACCATTATGCATGAAGAGCCAGTCGGCACCTGCAAAACTTCTGGTGAAGGGCTGAGTCTCTGATTGGTTATAACTGCTCTCGGCGCCGCGAATTTTACAAAAGAAAATGTTGGAGCGAAAATTTGACCATTCTGTGAGACTATCCGTAAAGACCTGCGTAGAACGAGCCGCTGGGTCTTTGACAACCATGGATGAGGCTTGATTGCCAGGATACCAGCCTAACCCCCATCCTAATGAATTCGCACCTACTGTATTTTCAGACAGATTGATATCAATTGAGGGCGAACTTGGAGCATCGAAGTTAATCAGGACGATATCACTCGATAATTTGGGTATTTTGAACATGTAGTGGTTATCCTGTCATTGTGTCTGTAATAGTAGTTGTGGAAGTATACTATACTAGCTACATCGCGCCGGACTCTAAAGGAATCTTAAAAGATGAGCATAACAGTAAGTCTGAACCATGTAACCCATTATAACTATGACCGGCCGGTCAGTTTGGGGACACAGACAATCAGATTGCGGCCCGCGCCTCACGTCAGAAACCTCATCAAATCTTACAGCTTAAATATTACGCCAGCGCAGCATTTTATAAATTGGCAACAAGATCCATTTGGAAACTTTCTAGCGCGTATTGCCTTCCCAGAAAAAGTTACGCAGTTCCGCGTCGAGGTCGATCTTGTCACTGAAATTCGAGTCTTTAATCCGTTTGATTTTTTTGTTGAAGATTACGCTGAAAAATTCCCGTTTGAATATGAAGCCGGGTTGAAGGATGAGCTAGCGCCATATCTCCAAATAAAAGAAAGCGGCCCAAAATTGACGGATTGGGTTAAAGGGTTTGATAAATCCTCACGTGCGGTCAATGATTTTCTTGTTGGGGTCAACCAATCTCTTAGTCAATCTCTGGCCTATACCCTGCGTATGGAGCCGGGTGTACAAAGCTGTGAGCAGACACTGGAACTTGGCTCTGGCTCTTGCCGCGATATGGCGTGGTTTTTATGTCAGGCTTTACGCCATATGGGGCTGGCGACGCGCTTTGCTTCCGGCTATCTTATTCAGCTGGCCGCAGATGTTAAATCTCTCGATGGCCCGTCAGGTACTGAGATTGACTTTACTGATCTACACGCTTGGACAGAGGTTTATTTGCCGGGCGCAGGATGGGTCGGACTGGACCCGACATCGGGCTTGTTTGCTGGCGAGGGACATGTGCCGCTGTGCTGTACGCCAAACCCATCTAGTGCGGCGCCTATTTCCGGTACGCTCGAAGGCGGCGCGTCGGCGGAGCTTCAGCACGATATGTCCGTGACGCGGATTTTAGAATTGCCAAGAGTCACTAAGCCTTATTCCGACGCGCAATGGGAGGCGATTGACGCCCTAGGAAAGACGGTCGAAGAAGCGCTACAGAAAAATGACGTGCGCCTGACGATGGGTGGGGAGCCGACATTTGTCTCTATTGATGACCGCGAGGATAATGCTTGGCATTACGGGGCGCTGGGCGGCGAGAAAAAAGCTTTGGCGAAAGACATGCTCTATCGCTTGAAATCTCGTTTTGCGACAGGGGCGATGCATATGTTCACTCAAGGCAAATGGTACCCCGGAGAGATATTACCAAGATGGGCCATGCCGTGTACATGGCGCGCCGATGATGTGCCCGTATGGACAGACCAAGCGCTCTTGGCTGACCCTGACGAAGATATGGGACATACGCTTGAGGAGGCTTCGAGATTTTTAAAAGCCTTGGGTAAAACGCTAGGCATCCCGGAAAGCTATGTGTTGAATGCCCGCGAGGATACGCCTTATTATCTTTGGAAAGACCGGCGCCTTCCTCTGTCTGACGAGATGATGGAAGCAGATGTTTTTGAGACAACTGAGCGCGCGCGTTTGCAAAAACTGATGGATGCCGATTTAAACACGCCTGCGGGCTTTGTTTTGCCGCTGCATTATTCTCATACGCGGGATCAATGGATCAGTAATGCTTGGGAATTTAAAGGACCGCATCTTGTTCTGCTTACAGGCGACTCCCCCATTGGGACGCGCCTCCCGCTTGCGAGTTTGCCTAGCCCTGACGAGGCCGAAGACGAGATCGTTCCCGACCGAAGCGCCTTAGAAATGACAGAGGCTTTGCCGAGTGCTAAGGAGATTGCCAAACGCTTATCCGCCTATAAAAAGCCGAATGACAAAGCCTATGAAAAAGATGCAAATGGTCTGATTAAAATGGCCATCTGCGCCGAGGTGCGCGGCGGGGTTCTCCATGTCTTTCTGCCGCCTGTTGCTTGGAGCGAGCACTTTCTTGAATTGATAAGCGCGGTTGAAAAAACAGCGAAAGACTGCGGCACGCCTGTTGTACTTGAAGGTTATGGCCCGCCCGCTGATCATCGGCTGGTGAATATGAGCGTGACGCCGGACCCCGGCGTTATCGAGGTCAATGTGCAGCCCGCAGAAAATTGGGAGTCGCTCAAAAATATTACCAATACTGTTTATGAGGAAGGCCGTTTGGCGCGTCTCTCTACCGAAAAATTTATGTTGGACGGGCGGCGCACCGGCACTGGCGGCGGCAATCATATTGTCCTTGGCGCAAAAAGTCCCGAAGACAGTCCGTTCTTGCGGCGGCCGGATTTGCTCCGCTCGTTTATAACATTTTGGCAAAATCACCCGTCTTTGTCTTATCTGTTCGCAGGAAGCTTTATTGGGCCGACAAGTCAAGCGCCGCGCATTGACGAAGCGCGCCATGATTCCATGTATGAGCTTGAAATTGCGTTCTCACAAATCCCTGATGACGAAGATGTTCCGCCGTGGCTTGTGGACCGATTATTCCGAAACTTACTAGTGGACTTAACTGGCAACACCCACCGCGCAGAATTTTGTATTGATAAGCTTTATAGTCCCGACAGTCAGCGTGGCCGTTTGGGGCTTTTGGAAATGCGCGGGTTTGAAATGCCGCCCCATCCGCAAATGGGACTTCTGCAAAGCTTGCTGATTAGGGCCTGCTTGGCGATGTTCTGGACCAGGCCCTATAAAGGCAGTTTAATTCGCTGGGGTACACAATTGCATGACAAATTTATGCTGCCTTATTTTGTGAAACAGGATTTGTCTGATGTCCTAGCCGCGCTTGAGGCTGCAGGGTTCAAATTTGACGAAGAGTGGTTTACGCCGTTTTTGTTCTTCCGTTTTCCAGAGTGCGGACGTGTGCAAATCGGCGATATGTCTTTTCAGCTTCGCAGTGCGCTTGAGCCATGGCCCGTTATGGGCGAAGAGCCAGCTGGAGGCGGCGTCAGCCGGTCTGTTGACACGACGGTTGAGCGCGTCGAACTTAACGTCCAAGGCCTGACAGAGGGGCGCTATCAGATTACGTGTAATGGCCGTGCTGTGCCGCTGCAAAAAACTCAGGATGAGGGTGTGTTGGTTTCTGGTATCCGCTTTAAAGCTTGGGCACAGCCGTCCAGCTTGCACCCGCAGATGAAGGTACATGCCCCGCTCATCTTTGACGTCGTAGACCTTCTAAATGAGACATCAATCGGCGGCTTTACTTATCATGTGGCTCATCCTGGTGGCCGCAGTTTTGAGACCTACCCCGTCAACGAAAACGAAGCGGAGGGCCGCCGCATGGCAAGGTTCGAAACCCTTGGGCACACGCCAGGCAAGGTCAGTATAAAGCGAAAAACTGTAAATCCTCATTTTCCCTATACATTAGATATGAGAAGAATCTGAGGTTTGAAGGACGTTACTGGTGGTGGACATAGATTGACGATTGCTGGTCGTAGAAAAATCCTTAGGCAATCTGTGCAAGGTTTTCATGATTTCAGAATTTTCCTAACCCCCAACCAGAGCGGCTACTGCATCAATAGTGTCGGCTTCATTTGCGGGCTTGTCCCATCGGATGCGATGGATGCGAGGAAAGCGCAGGGCATAGCCGGATTTATGCCGAGGGCTTAGATGGGCTGAATCGAAGGCCACTTCAAACACAAGCTCTTTCTTGACCTCTTGGACAGGTCCGAAGCGTTTGAGTTTGTGATTGCGAATCCATTTATCTATGTCTTTTAACTCCTCATCAGTGAAGCCAAAATAGGCTTTACCGATAGGCAATAGATTGCCATCATCACCCCAGAGACCAAAGGTATAATCAGAATAGTAAGAAGATCGTTTGCCGGTGCCGCGCTGCGCATACATGAGAACGGCGTCGAGCAAGAACGGGTCCCGCTTCCATTTATACCATGCGTGCTTCGGGCGGCCTGACACATATGTTGACGCTTTATCTTTAATCATAAGGCCCTCGATAAGACCGCCCGTCTCCGAGGCTTGAACTCTAAGCTGTTCCAAATCTTTTTTTTCCATAAAATCGAGTAATTCTGATACTGAAAAACGATCCTTATTTCGATCTTTCATCAGAGCATTGAGCTCTTCTCGGCGTGTTATAAGGCTCTCATGTTTTAGATTTTTTTCTTCTATTGAGAGAAGGTCGTAGACCATAAGATAAGCCGGCAGTTTCTCCATAATGGCTTTGCTGGGTTTCTTTTTGTTAAGGCGTTGCTGTAAATCATTAAAGCGCCCGATCTGTCCATCAGGTTTCACAAGTAATTCGCCGTCCAATATACCCTCGAAATCTACAGCCGCTAAGAGGTCTGGAAAGCTATGCGAGATATCATCGCCTTTGCGCGAGAAGAGTTTCCGTTCAGTTTTATTAGCGGCCAGTTGTACGCGGATGCCATCAAATTTCCATTCGGCCGTATGAGTTTCGGGCGATATGCGGGCGAAGTCTTTGTCTTCTATAGGATGAGCGAGCATCACGGGCGAATAGGTTAGCACGTTAGAAATATCCGGAATATCTGTGCGTCCATCAATCCAAGAAAATAAACTTAGATAAGGTGGTTCTAAGCCATGCCACAGCTCTTCTATGACGGCGAGTTCGACGTTTTTCATATTAGCGAGGGTACGTTTGACAGTGCGTGCGGACATGCCAATACGCAAACCGCGTGTGCCCAGTTTTAGCAGCGCCCAGCGCTGAGGTGGCGTCATGTTATCCAGAAGCTCGACAAGGTAGGTGCTGATACTTGCTTTATCACGGCTGGTAAATTCTTCAATGACATCTGATAAACTTGGCAATTGGTTCAAGCGCCTTGCGTCTTTGGAGGGACGCCATGCCAATGCGACTGTTTCCGATAACTCGCCGACATAATCCCGAGAGACGTCAAAGAGAAACGGATCCATACGGCTGCTCATAAGCTTTTTTGTCAAGCTGCGTTTGAACAAATCAAAACGTAATGTACCTGCGATAGCAGCTATGCACCATCCACGATCAGGATCAGGAGTTTTCCGTAAATAGTCTGCCAAAATAGCTTCTTTGGCTTTGGTAGAATTGGTGAAATAGAGATCATCTAAGAGTTGAGAGAACTGCTCCATTAATCGTTCTCCTCATCACGGCCAATCAGGTTAAGTGCTTTGGCTCTAATGCCATGTTGTTTCAGCGCATATTCCAAGGCTTCAACGCGCCCATGCGTAATCCATACATCTGGCGCGCCTGTAGCCAAGGCCGTATCTATCAAGTCATCCCAATCAGCGTGATCTGATACAATTAGCGCCATTTCTGCCCGTCTTTGGCGGGCGCGGGCGCGGATTTGCATCCAGCCACTGGCCATTGTCGGCAGGGGGTCGAGCATACGCCGCGACCATCTATCCGCCAGAGCTGAGGGCGGGCAAAGTACGATTTTGCCGCGCAACATATCGCGGTCTTTGACAGCTATTTCGGATACAAGTTGCCAATCTCCAAAATCAAATCCAAAACTTTCGTAAAGCTCGGTCAGGCGCTTAAGCGCGCCGTGAATGTAAAAGGGGTGAGAATATCCTCCTGCTCTTAGCGCTAACATGACGCGCTGACATTTTCCGAGTGCGTAGACGCCTACAAGGTGTGTGCGTTCGGGCAGCGTTTCCATCGAGCGTATGAGTTTGTTAATTTCATCTTCTAAAGGAGGGTGTTTGAAGACGGGCAGCGCAAATGTGGCTTCCGTAACAAAGACATCACATGGCACTACTTCAAAGGCTTTGGCCGTCGGGTCGGGGTGACGTTTGAAATCGCCTGATATGACGACGCGCTGCCCCTCATGTTCGAGAACAGCTTGCGCGCTACCCAAAATATGTCCTGCGGGGGCCAACCATAAGGTGACCCCATTGCCAAGGTCTTGGCGATGACCATAAGTCAAAGATATTTCTTCTGTGTCTTCAGCCGTGTAGTATCGCACTTGCATGATTGCTAAGGTTTCAGGCGTGGCGTAAACAGTCTTATGGCCTGACCGCGCATGATCAGCATGCCCATGCGTAATGATGGCCCGCTTTACAGCTTGGTGAGGGTCAATGTAGCAATCTGCGGGCACACAATATAGACCCTCAGGCTTTACTTGCATCCATTTCTCAGCCTGTGCGTTCATTAAAGGTCCTATTTGTGTACATGAAAGATGTAATGTCAAATATTCACACCAAAAATAACGTGTTGAAGAACCCTGTGGTTCCCATTCAGATTCCACATACCTTTGAAAATTGGTTTGTGGAGCAGGGTTGGCATATTCGGGATTATCAAAAAGCAATGGTTGGAGCTTATCAGCGGCGCGAAGACACGCTGTTGATTGCTCCGACAGGCGGCGGAAAAACATTAGCGGGATTTTTGCCAGCCCTTATAACGCTTTCTGAAAAACCTGCAAAGTCCAAGGCTGCTTTAAAAACATTATACATCTCCCCGCTTAGGGCCTTAACCAATGACATACAGCGTAATCTCAGGCGTCCTGTTGAGCAGATGGGATTGCCAATTACGATTGGCGTACGCACAGGCGATACAAAATCTTACCAGCGTACAAAAATGCGCAAAACACCCCCAGATATATTGCTCACTACTCCTGAAAGCCTGATGTTGCTCTTGTCTTATGATAATGCGGCTGAGTATTTTGCGGATTTGGATCTGGTCATTATTGATGAACTTCACAGCTTCGCCACGAATAAGCGCGGGGACTTTACATCACTGGCTTTGGCACGGCTTAAGACGCTGGCACCTGACCATATTCGTTTTGGGCTCTCCGCGACTATAAAAAAAGCTTCAGATGCTGCGATGTGGTTGGGCCCTGCGGGAAATCCAGCCAAAGTCTTGGAAGTCACTTCAGATGTAAAACCCGATATTTCGATTTTGGAACCAACAGCGCGTCTGCCATTGGGAGGGCATAATCCACGCTTCGCAGTTTCACAAATTTATGACGAAATTTGCGCGGCAAGAAGCGTTATCGTTTTTGTGAATACACGCGCTCAGACTGAGCTACTGTTTCAACAGCTATGGAAAGTGAATGAAGAGAATTTACCTATAGGAATTTATCATGGATCATTATCTCGCGAAAAACGGCAGAAAACAGAAAGTCTAATAGCCGCTGGCAAGATCCGGGCCGTTGTGTCCACATCAGCATTGGAAATGGGAATTGATTGGGGCGAGGTTGATAAAATTATTCAAATTGGCGCGCCCAAAGGTGTCAGCCGTCTGCTGCAACGCATAGGGCGCTCAAATCACCGTATGGATGAACCGTCTGAGGCGCTTATGGTCCCCTGTAATCCGTTGGAGGCGGTCGAGTGTGATGTGGCAATTAAGGCTATTGAGGCTGGACAGCGGGACGGCGAAGAATACGGACGGGGAGCTATGGATGTAGCTGTGCAATACATCGTCAACCGCGCGTGTTCGGGACGCTTTAAAAAACGAGAATTACTCTCAGAAATCCGTAATGCTCAACCTTATTCTGACATGTCAAAAAGCGATTTCGACAAACTTTTGGGGTTTGCCACAAATGGAGGTTACGCGCTCAAAACCTATGAACGGTTCCAGCGTCTTTCTACAAACACACGCGGTTATACCATCTCTAGCCGTGAGCAAGCTATACGCCACCGTATGAATATTGGGACTATTGTCGAATATGCGAAGGTAAAGGTTCGCCGCTTGTCAGGCCCTAAATCAAAACGCGGTAGAATTGTAGGAGAGATTGAAGAGCAATTCGTGATGAATTTAACACAGGGCGATACATTCGTCTTTGCAGGTGAGGTTCTGAGCTATCAAGGTATGAAAGATATGGCAATTGAAGCGCGGCCCGCGCCAAATCGCCGGGCTAAAGTCCCGGCTTTTTCAGGCGGTATGATGCCGCTATCCTCTTACTTGGCGGATGGCGTCAGGCATTTAATATCAGATGAGAGCCAATGGATGAAGCTACCCCAACAGGTGCAAAATTGGCTACGTCTGCAAGCGTCATTCTCTGAGCTTCCTAAGCCTAATGGCGTGCTGGTTGAATCTTTCTTTGACAGGGGTGATTACGTAACGGTTGTCCATAGTTTTGAAGGCCGAAAGGTCAATAATGCTCTGGGGTTTTTGTTAACGCGGCGCATGGAAAAGGCTAAGTTAAAACCTCTGAATTTTAGTATCACAGATTACGCTCTGACAATTGTAACGTTGCAGCCTGTTAACGAAATCAGCGATCTTCTGACCCCGGATATTGTTGAGGATGAACTGACAGAGTGGATTATACAATCTCCCATGATTAAACGGAGTTTTAGAAAGATCGCGACGATTGCAGGTCTGACCGAACAGCGTCAGCGGGGCGCGCAGCGTCCGATGAAACAAATTACTTTCAGCACCGACCTTATATATGATGTTCTGATGAAACACGAACCTGATCATATATTGCTGCGCATTGCCCGCGAGGAAGCTGAAAAAGATTTGCTCGACATCAAGCGCCTCACACATTGGCTTATGGAGATTCAAGGCAAGGTTCGATTTAAAAATACACCTCATGCTTCGCCGCTTTCTATTCCGTCTATGATGCAATTGGGTAAAGAAAAGGTTCGGGGTAAAGGCGAAGAACATCTTCTTAGGGAGGCAAGCTATGAAAGTCTCGGAGAAGACATGCTTGCTAAAGTCGAGGAGACACTTAGTGACTAGAACAGTGACCTATGAAGGCCTGTCAGGGATAGTCATATTAGATATGATGAAAGCGGCATATTTGCCAAAGTCTCGAACACTATTGGTGGCTGATTTACATTTTGAAAAAGCAAGTTATTTGCAAGAGGCTGGAAATGTTGTGCTTCCAGCTTATGATACGCAAGAGACAATCAGTAAACTACAAGATATAATAGGGGTGTATAATCCTCAACATGTGGTCGCATTAGGCGATAGTTTTCATGACATCAGGGCAGGGAGCCGCATAGCAACTAAAAACGTGGAGTCGCTCAATATTATGATAAGCGCGCTCCCGGCTTTCACGTGGATATTAGGAAATCACGACCCAGCTATACCTAAAATTATTGAAGGCCCCCGAGAAGATCATCTGGAAATTGACGGGTTTCTCTTAACGCATGAACCCACTGCGCCCGCGCCCAATCAGACCAATATTTGCGGGCATTTACACCCCAAGGCCAAAATAACAATCCGAAAAAGGCGGCTTGCGCACCCCTGCTTCGCGTGTAGCGATACGCGTATTATATTACCATCTTTCGGAGCCTATACAGGCGGGCTTTGGACGACTCATCCAGCCATCAAAGGTGTTATGGGCGGCAATAAAATGCTCGCGCTGACAGCCTTAAATGGTATCTTTCCTATTGCGGATAGGAGCTAAGACGTTGAGCCGCTCATATCTCTTATAAATGCGTCAGCGGCAGAAATTGACTGTTCCATTTCAGCGATAAGCTGGGCGACATCGCCTTCAAGATTTGCAGTCTCTGTATTCAGCGCCGCTATGGCGCGTGCATTCAAATTATGTTTCAGGTAGAGAACGCGGTCTTTGAAAACAGACAGAACCGGGTCCATCGACGCGGTGGCGGCATCCATCTTATCCGTTAGAGCGTCATACCTTTGCTGCGTTTCGCGTAATTGACTCTCAGATGTACGGCGCAAGCCTGCATCGGAATATTGGCTAAGCTCTCCTTCCCACTCTTTGAAAAGATCTCGCGCGACACGTTTGACTGAACTTACACGCGAGCGAACCTCACCAGCTTGGCTATCCGCATTTTTATAAGCTTTATTGAGATCGTCATACATATCTTCAAGCTTACCGCCATCGACATTTACGACAGCGCGAAAAGCTTCTAGCGCATCTTCAAATTCCTCTTTCGCGTCGGCTTGGGATTTTGCCACGTTCTCAACGCGGTCCACTAAGATGTCGCGCTTCTCAATGCCAAACCGCTCTTGAATATTATAAGCTGTGGTCGCACAGCCCGGTAGGATGCTAACGGAAAATATAAGCAGGCTAAGCAAACTAAGCAGTCGATGTGTCATTGATAAATTTCCTTAAAGCTTTGAATGAGACCCAGTTTCGGTCTGTCTATATGTCTCTTTTGGATAGCACATCAATATCTGAGAACAACATCCAAAACCATCTAAGGGCTAACGGTTTATTATTGCTAATGCCGCCATGTGCGCGGATAGATTTAGCGCCGCCAGAACGGGCTTCGCGCTCAAAGGCTGCGTTGATTATTTCAGGAGCATTGACTGGATGACGCCTCCTGGGGACAGTAACGACGTGACCTTAGTCTTTCTTTTTCAAGAAATCAGACGCGCTGGAACGCCTTCCCGTGTTATTACTATGCTCACGATGTCTCTCTTTGATGCGGTCCAGTGGACTGGTCGCCTCAGGAATACGGTCTGCATTTTCAGATGATGCATCTTGTTGAGACGAGGACTGTTGAGAGGCGTCTTGAGCTTGATTTTGAGCTTGAGCCGCAGCTTGGCTCGTAGCATCTGCTTGCGATTGGGCGTCGGATACCGCGTCACTTTGTGCTGAACTGTCCTGCTGAGACTGGCCCTGAGACTGTGCTTGTCCAGATTGCGATTGTGCACCTTGGTTTTGCCCTTGCTTGGATTGATCTTGTTGACCTTGCCCTGACTGAGATGAACCTGTTGGAGACTGGCTTTGACCTGCGCTGCCGCTGCCCTGTTGTAGGCCTTTAATACCCGCCATGATGTCTGAAACAGACGTCGCTGAGCCTGAAGATGAACCCGTGCCATCTTGTTGTCCTTGCTGACTGCCGGACTGACCATTCTGGCCCTGTTGTCCTTGACCTGATTGGCTTGACCCTGTCTGCGAGGAACCTGATTGTGAAGACCCCGTCTGAGACGATCCCGTCTGTGAGGATCCTGTGGGAGACTGACCTTGACCTGTGCTGCCGGGCTGCAGGCCTTTAATGCGGGCCATAATGTCTGAAACAGACGCTGCAGATCCGCCGCGCATGACAGAGCGCGATGAACCTGAATCCCCAGAAGAAGACCCATTGCCTTGTTGGCCTTGCCCTTGTTGACCGCTGGACTGACCGCCTTGACCCTGACCTTGTTGACCTAGGCCTTGCTGTCCCTGACCTTGTTGCCCTTGGCCTTGTTGTCCTTGGCCCGGCTGTCCGCCTGAGCCTTGTCCTTGCGCCTGATCCGTGGTGCCGTTCATGCCTTGCGCCATCTTTTCCCAAGCGGCTTTTTCGTCAGCTTCAAGTTCGGAGTCGGTTTTCGCGGCATCTGATGGCGAATAGCTGACATCCACAGCTTCATTCGGGCCAGCCTGCGCCATGCGTTTGGCGCGTTCTTTCATAAGGTGACGACGACTTTCTTCGGGCAGGGCGTCAATCGGGGAGTAGCCTCGGCCGTTGCCTACGCCTGTGCTGCGCGTATTTTTAAAAATATCCAAGATATCTTCTGACGTCGTCCCGCCTTTTTTCTTCGACTTACGCCAATCTTCCTCTGATTGGTCCGTCTCCGTTGTATTGGGCGAACTTTGCGCAAAAGCTGGCGAAGACAGCGCCAAAACACTGCCGGAGAACATAAATGCGAATAAAACAGACTTTATCATGTTACCTCCTTAGCAAATCTAACATGAGCAGACTATGAATGGCCCATTAAGGGTATAACCCCATTAAGGCCCCGTTTTTCGCACGACTCTGAAGCCTGTGAAGTCGTTACTGTCACCACGCCGCTGCATTAGACGCGCGGCGTAGCGTAAATCACCAGGACCAGAGAACCAACTACCGCCCCTTACGACACGTTGATTGCAGGATCCGCGAGAATCGGCACTGCCATCTGTCGGCGCATCGCGCAGATTTAGCGTATTACAGTCCTGAGTCCATTCCGCGACGTTCCCGATCATGTCTTTGATGCCAAATTTATTGGCCGATAACATACCTGTCGGAAGCGTGCGGTCTGCCGCTGGATCCGTGCAGGACTTATTCGCCCACTCGAAACCACTTTCTTGAGACGCGCCATTGGCAAAGGCGCAAAGCGCCGTAGCTGAGCCGCCAACAAGCGGATTACTATCCCCCGCACGCGCCGCATATTCCCACTGAGCTTCGGTTGGTAGGGCATAGGACTTTCCTGTCGTCGATGACAGCCAAGCCGTATATTTTAAGGCGTCGTCCCAAGACACGTTAATGACAGGCCGGTTTCCTCCGCCCCATCCATTATTACTCGGCACAGCGCTGCAGCCACCTGCACTGACACAAGCGCCATATTCAGCAAATGTGACTTCTTTAACGCCAATCGCAAACATATCCGCAAAGGTCACGGGCCGCTGCGGCTTTTCATTCGGGCGCGCATCGGCTTCACTATCTCCTGCCCCTAAAGACGCTGTGCCGGATGGCAGGCTCACCATTTCAGGGCATTGATTACAATCTTTGAAAGTTTTCCCTGCGGCAGGACGCAAATTGTCCATCGCAGCGATAGCCTGAGCGGTATAAGCGCCTTGAGGAAAACTGGTCAGATATTGCTGGTAAGACCCTGTCGTATTAGCTGTCTTCGCCGCATTCCAGGAGGCTTCATCTGCCGCGCTCGCCGCCGCGCTAGCTTGATCCGCTTTGATCTGCGCTATACGTTTTTGCGCTTCATCGACGTATTGACCTGTAGGATGCTGAGTCAGATAGCGGCCATAGCTCTCAAGCGTATTTTCTTGCGCGGCAGTTTCCCAATGCGTTTTATCCAGCGCCGCACGCTCTGCTGCGTCTTTTGCACGCGCTTCTGCTTTAGCCTTAATCTCTGCAATACGCTCACGGGCTTTGGACGCATGAAGCCCTTCGGGCCACGCATCAAGGTAATCTTCATATCCTGCCAACGTATTTCGCTGTTCTGCGCTGGCCCATGCCTTATTATCATAAACGTCGATTTCAGCCTGAGCCGCCTCGGCATGTTTACCTTTGGGGAAAGCTTCCAAATATTCGCGGTAGCCTTCAAGCGTGTCTTTTTCGAGCGCTTTAACCCAAGCAGCATCGTCAGCGCCAATTTTTACAGGCTCTTCTTCCTCGGGCTCAACCTGCGTTTGTTGCGAATTAGGCAAATCACGCGGCACGACAACTTTAGAGGCCAGCCATAAGGCCCCCGCAATGACGAGACCAAGAACAATTATACCAACGATCCAGCGTCCCCAAGGGGCTCGCTCTTCGCGTAACTTAAATTCATCGCGCTCATGCGGGGGTTGCCAGTCAGGCTTGGTATCGGATTCAGTCTCGCTCATTATGCTTTTCCGTCTAAACGTAATATTAGATTATCAAGGCAATATTGCCCAGCTTCATTCAGGGCCCGCTCCTCTTTGGCCTGAACCAAGGATTGTAACAAGACAAGGACAGCACTCATAATTAGGGCCAATAATGTCGTTGTGAATGCTACGCCGAGGCGCGAGGTTACCTGATAGAGAAAGTCCTCATTTTCAGCATTGGCAGGCACGCCCGCATATTGAAGGGCAAACATAATACCCATAACCGTTCCAATAAATCCGAGTGACGGGATAAGCCATGTCAAATATCTTAGCATAGAATAGCGAAGATCAATTTCGTGCATGTAAAGCTCTAAAGAAGAATTCAGGACGGAAATCGCTTGGTCCTCTTTGCCGGAGACTGAATATTGATCAATCGTTCGGCTAATCATGCGCGGCAAGAACGCTGCGCGTCCGAAGCGGCGCTGTGTTATGCCGTCTTTAATTCGCGTCAGAACGTCTGCCTTTAGAGCCTGCCCATCCGCCGGCAAATAGCCCCGCTTTAGCTGGCTTTCTTCGTCACTGGCCGCAGCCCAGCGCAGAAATAATTCACCAAAGCCGATAAAGAGCGCCACCCACATCACGTTTTGGACTGTGAATGGCCAGAAGCTCGCATCCGCATCCAATAGGACTTCTTGCAGCATAGGCGAGGCTGTGAAGCGAATGATGCCAATCACAACAATCGCCGCGATAATCGAAACGGTAAAGACGAAAAGACGTCTGACTAATCTGGAGTATTTATTCATTACTGTTATCCTATGCCTTCAAGTCCTAATCACAAACACCATTTTCAGTGGATGCAAGTGCCATAAATTGTCCGTTATTTTGCTCGGCCAATGATTCCATGAAATCAACAGTGCCTCTATAATCGAAATAATTGCCGACGACGACCGTATGAATTTCCTTACGGCCATTGTTCAGGCTTGTTATCTCTCTCGCTAATCGCCCCGGAGAAAGTCCGTTATTGGCTCTCGGGTTAGGAAGACCGTCACTGACCAAAAATATAGCCTCGCCTGGGCCATTTAATATTTTCGTGAAGGCATCCAGCATAGAGGCCGAGCCACCAAAACTGCGCGTCAAGCTTCCGGCAAATTGTGTGGCTTCAGACTTGCTGCCAGTATTTATGCGCCTTAACGAGCCTGTGCTTGGCCAGAGACGTGTGCGCGGGCCGCTATCTGTTTGCTGAAACCCTACAATCTGCAGAGCATGATTATCTTGAAGTGAATTGATAATACGCGATGTTATTTTTTTGACAGACTCTTCATGACCTCCAAGACAGCGGTTCATATCCATAGCAATCACGATGTCATCTTCTTTGGTCTTCATGCCTAGGAAGCGGAATGAAATTTTAGCTTTGGACTCCGAAGGCGTTGGAGCAGGCTTATCATCTATCGGCTCAGGCTCAGGCGCAGCAGGCGGAATAGCGGCCGCGCGTTTTTCCAGCAAAGCCGCCTCGGCAGCGCGCAGGGCCGCCAATAAACTTTGTGCATCGCTTCTGATATCAGATACATTCTGTGCCGCCGCTGAACGTTTCGCTTCAAGCGCCTTTTTCTTCTCGACCGTTTCGACTTGGCTATCCTGCGCCGCCCGCAACAAATCAGAAATCGCATTTTCCGGCGTAATTTCTCGAATTTCTTTCTGGTAATATGGCAGAAGAATAATCGCCAATAGCGCAAAAGCCCCCATCGCCGCCGCGAAGAGGTCAATGGCAGACATCGAAAAGACTTCGATTTCTCTTGAGGCGCGGCGCTTCATCGGGCGCGTCCTACAAAATCGCCGCCATTACGGTTCGCTAATTCTTGCAGAAAAATGGTCAGAGCTTTATCTTGTGTGTAATCACCAATAGCCACGGTATGGATTTCGGCCCGCCCCCGATTGCGATTGCTGACATTGGCAATAATTTCGCCAGGCGTTCCGTCATCCGGCGCCCCGTCAGAGATAAGTATGACGGCTTCGGGGCGCAAGTTGAGCGCTTTGATCATAGCAGATTGTGTGGGCGTGCCGCCGCCAAACCGCCGGGACAAACCTGAGACAAAGCTCCGAGCTTGACTGAGGCTATTGGCATCTGCGCGCGTGACACGGCCATTACGCGGAAAAGTGTCATATGTTGGCCCGCCCCGATAACCTATTATGGAAAAACTATTATCCGGTTTCATCACATCCAAGATTTCATTGAGCGCCCGTTCAACATTGCCGGTATGTGATCTCATTGAACCTGACATATCGACAACAATCACCACTTCTTTCTTGGTCGTGGCTAGGCCCAAAATAGAAAATTCAATACCTTGATTGGTGCTGCGCGGGGGCTCTGCGGCTGGCTCGGGTTCAGGCACGGGTTCAGGGTCAGGCTCGGGCTGCGGCGGCGGATCAGGAATTTCAATCTCGGCCGTTTGTTTCTGAACCTCACGGATCTTGGCCTCAGTTACAGACATTTCAGTTTCTGTCGTGCGGTATTGTTTGTCCAGCAACCGAATTTCTGCCTGGATAGCGCGGATTTGGCTCATCTCTGTTTGTGTTGAACTGGCCACAAGGCGGCGCTTTTTAACAAGCTCTTCCAATTCATCCATGGATTGATCTGTCCCGCCCAATTTATAGTAAGGGAACAATACCAAAACGATGAGAATAAACGCCCCCAACGCGGCGGCAAATAAGTCCAATGCTGAAATAGAGAAGACGGAAATATTGCGCCTGGTAGTTCGCATTAACGACCGCCACCCAGAATTCTGATGAGCGAGTAGAGCTGACGCTCTTTTGCTTTCTTCTTTTCAGCTTTCATGAGGGAGTCAGACAGCGCTACGGCATCACCTAGAGTTTCACGGTCCATCTCTTCATTGATCATATCATTAGAGCGTTTAAGGCGGCCATCTAAATCATCCATATAAAGCGCTTCGAGATTTCCAAGCTCGCTCTCAAATGTTGTAAACTCAACCTCATCACGCGTTGTCACCAGAGACTGCGCATATTGCGCAACAGCCGCTGAATATTGCAAGTCTTCATTAGCGCCTAGACGAAAGAGAGTGTCAGATAATATCTGTCTTAAAAACAGCGCATCCTCGATAATCACAGCATTAAATTCAGCATCCGTCAGAGAGGCATCAAAAGCCACCAGACTATCTGTTTGCCCGGAAATAAATGGCTCACATATCGTAGCAAAATCAATGACATAGGCCATATTTGAAACAGTTATACGAGGGGCCGCCTGACGCAGGACGGGGTTCGCAATGTTTTCAATCACATCTAAAACAGAACTACCTGGCGGAACTTCTTCGTCGCCATATTCATCCAATGCCGCTCTTAGGTCATCGGTCATATCGCGGCCCATTTCTTCAGACAGACGGAAAAACTGATAGCGCCTTTCAGGGTCATCCGTAGGAAAGTCCGACATGGCGTTAATGCAATAATCAGGATTGTCTTGGGCCACTCGCATAGCTCTTGAAATCATAACGTCTGTGTTATCAGTATAGACTTGCGGCGCCGGAGCCTGCGTCGTTTGAGCAGATGCCGTTAACGTCATCACATAAGGCGCAGCCATGACAGCCAAAGCTATGAGCGGGCGAAGCATTATTTAGCCAAAATAGGGTTAAAGGGAGACAGTGGTGATGAGGATGCCGCGCCGACATCTTGGCCTGCACGATAGGTTCTAAGTCTGTCAGCTTGCCCAGCTTTTGAGACTTGGACAGGGCCTTCGGCTAATCCATTGACAAAATTACCTTCCAGCGCATGGCTGCCTGAGGCCTCGTGAACAATCATAAAGCCAGACCCATTAGGCAGGCCCTGGCTCGCATATCCATAATATTCGACAGCACTGCCATCCGCCTTCTTAAACACGCCCGAGCCGACCCCATTTGCATGGCCACCTTCACAAACTCCCATCCATGTTCCGGAGAGGGTTGCGGTGTTTTCCAAGCCAAAAGCACAGCGTGTTGCCACAACATCCAGGGAGCGTTGCTGATTACTATAGAGACCTTGAAGCTTTGTTTTCAGGTCTTCATATCGAATAGCCGTAATGGTTTCACTACTATCGAGCAGGTCAACTGTGACACTGGTCTGTTGTTCCAAAGCCGGAACAATGGAGGAGAGGTAATTACTCCCAATGGCTTTGGAGCGTTGGTTTAGCGCAATCGCTTCTTGGGCCGCCACCATAGCGCCTTGGACTGCTAAATTTGTTAGAACCGAATTGCCAATATTTGTTCTTTGTGCGCGTCTTATACAGTTATTATACTCACTTTGCGTTCGCGCATCACCGCAATTGTTACTGCTACCGCCATTGGCGATGGAAGCGCCAGCGGCAACGGCCCCTAAAATAGCAAAGGCTGTCGCCTGATTTTGCTTTCTAGCCAGTTTGCGGCGCTCTTCTAAAACCTCATATTCGGCCATGATCATGTCGCGCATTTGCGCGCCCATTTCGCCATTATGAATACCATCAAAGACTCGCAGGGATTGGACAGACAGATATTTACGTTCCGCATCCAATAAGCGCTCGGCGTAACGAAGACGGGCATTATAATCTGCTGAGTCTGCCCCTACATAAGTCAGAGCCGCCAAAGACGGGTCATAATCTGCAATGGCCGCAGCTTTGTTGGCCATAACGGCCTTTTGGGTATCTGTATTATTGACAATATTTATGATATTATCGGCCATAGCGTCTGAAAAAACACGTTCTAAAGGATCAACCGATCCGTCATTAGCCGTATCGAGCTGCGAGAGCGCGACACCATCAAGTTTGATTTTTTCAATAGGATAAGCGGTTACAACATTATCCGCCAGGCCGCCTCTTAGCGTTTTGCTTGGTACGTTGCTGCGGTCGCTTTTTGTTAAAAAAGACACGAAATCCAGTTCAGGAACAGATCTGTCAAACTGACCTTTCTGCATAACACTAAGTGAGTCTACAGCATCTTGCTGGCTCTTACCTGCCGCGTAAGGAATAAGCGGCGTACTGGCGAATAGCAGGCCGTGAGTGGAGGCCTGAGCCCGGTGGTCTGCGCGCACACTAATGAGCGGCGTAACCAAATCACCAAATGTTAGCGGCTTATCACCCATCATTTTACCCGCATCAGGATAAGAATAGGTGGCGAAATCCACACTTATGACGCTTGGCAGGCTTTCGGCTTGCGTAATAGGCTCAGAGGTCAATTCGCCGTTTTCATCAAGCTTTAAAGCATGAGGCGACAACAAAACTGTGTGCTCAGGGAGCCTTGCCGCTAATTCCTTGTAAAGAGATAATGCGAAGTAGTTTGACTTTACAATAACACTATCCGCGACGCTTTCACGTTCAGCCGCATCACCGCTCTTAGCCGCGCCGCCCCCAATCGCAGAGTTTTCAAAGGCGGCATAATAAGCCTGTTTTGCAGATGTTTCGACGACGGCAGGGTATCGGATAACCGTCATGGCGCTGCCATCAGGTGCCTGCGTTTGTAAGGTCTCAGCTTTGGCCATTCCCACCATGGCCGATTGTTTTGCGCCTTTTGCAGTAGACGCACACCCTGTCGCAAGGGCGCTTGACCCTAGAAATAAGGCCATAAGGCATGTCTTTTTGTAGGATGCCTTTAACAGGTTTGAAATTGAAACTGCCATAAATAACCTCGTAGAGACCCTGCTTTCAGGACATAATAGTAAACCGAATATTAACCTGTCCTGAAAGGCAGCTCTTAAGCAAGCTAAATTTACGGCAACATTACATGGATAAATTCTTGCTAAGCCCTTGAGATGAGGCCTGACACTCCGCGTGAGTCTTAAAAATTACGCTCTATAAGCGGGGCTTTGAGTGGTCGTTAATTAGCGACCAGATGCCCTGCAATCAGGACTTCATCCAGCTAAAAACAGGTTTCGTGATAAAGAGACTGATTAGTCGGCATCCAGCCATTTCAATCGCTCTAATGGATATCCGAGATACCATTTTGTGCGTTCTAATATGATGCGAGTTTTAACAGTTTTTATGCCCAAACGTTTATTGCCAGAAATCTCATCTATGATGGCGTTGAGAGCTTGGGTGTTAGAGCAACAGGTGAAGGCAATATAATCGGTATCGCCCGTAATGCGCAGGCAGTCCATGAATTCAGGAAACTTTTCAATCTCAGCTTCGAAGGCTTTGCGGTGCTGTAAGCTGTTATCTCTAAGTGTGAACTCTACATAGGCCAGAAGGTGCTCGACGATGCGGTCTAAATCTAGATCTGTGTGGAAACTCACGAAATAATTGGCTTCCTTGAGGGCCTTCACGCGCTGAAAACAGGCGCTGGGGGACAAGCCGACTTTATCCGCAAGGTCTTGGTTGGAGATGTCTGATTGCAAATGTGTAATCGATAATATCTTTTTATTGATTGCATCAAGTTTGATGTTTTTAGATTTACCCGCCATGGAAACAGTAAATCTTCTTTTTGGACAGACAGCAAGAACGAAATTCTTATGTGAATTGCCTAGTGCTTTCAAAAGCATATTTGTTAGCTATTAGGTTATGTTGCGCTAAAGGGGATGGCATGTCGGAACAGGTAAGTGAATTTGAGGCCGTGGCAATTGGTGATCACCAATTGGTGGCTTGGCCGCGGGTCGCCGCCGTTGCGGCGATGGTCGCGTTTTCCCTCCCGACATTTTTAACAGGCCTTGAGGTCTTTAGTGGATTGTCGCCCGTTAACGCGATGTGGGCTCTGTTATGGGGCTCGCTGATTGTCGTAACTGTTGGCGCGATTATGGGCGTCATCGGGGCCGCAGACCGTATGAGCTCATATCTTTTGGTGCGCGTGGCCTTTGGCGATAAGGGGGCAGGTATTGTCAATATCGCTTTCGCCATTTCGCTACTCGGTTGGTTTGGCGTGAACATCAACTTGTTCATGGACACAGTCGGGCGATTGGGCCTAGATTTGTGGGGTGTGAACCTCTCGCCCTTGCTGTTAGCGGTTGTGGCCAGTGCCTGTATGACCTTTACAACTTTGGTCGGTTTTAAAGCTATCAATATTTTGTCGACCTTATTGGTGCCGGTATTGGTAATAGTGACATTTCTCTTTGCCCGCTCTGCTTTTAAAGACACTTCATTCTCTGATTTTATGGCCATGGGGCCGCCCGCTCGAGTAACAGCTGAGAATGCCATGACCATTGGGGACGGTATTTCATGGATTGTCGGGGCTATTATTATTGGCGCGATTATCCTACCGGACATCACTCGCTTTATTCGGACAAAGTCAGGCGCGGTTTATACTGCCATTATTGCTTATCTCATCATTCAGGGCTTGGTGATGGGCGCTGCCGGATTTGCAGGTGTCAGCTCAGGTGCATTTAACGAGATGTTTGACGCGGAGGGCGTCTCGCGTACGGATGTCATTCTAAAACTTATGCTTGATGTCAATTTGGGTCTGGGCGCGTTCATTATTATTATCGCCGGGAGCTGGGCGCTAAACTCGCTTAATCTTTACAGCACGGTTCTCAGTACCAAGGCAACATTCCCAAAGCTGAATACGAAATGGCTTACTATTGGGCTTGGCGCCGTAGGCGTTATCGCTGCGTTGATGAATATTTTGAACACATTTGAGACCTTCCTTTGGTACCTGTCGATAATATTTATTCCAGTCGCGGGAGTCTTAATTATTGACCGCCTGTTCCTGAGGCCTAGCCATTATAATCTTGAAACGCTGGCCGATAATAACACGCTAAATATTCCAGCATTCGGGGCTTGGGCCATTGGGGCCGCATTTGCGATTATGGCAGATCGCGGCATTGTGCCCACACCGACAGGCATCGGGGCTATGGATGCGCTAATCTTGAGCGCTCTCCTGTATGTTTTGTTGTCATGGCTGGCGCGCCGTTTTGCTAAAAGGGTGGCATCATGAGAATAGGGATTGATGTTGGCGGTACCCACACCGATGCCGTCATCCTTGATGGCGACACTGTAATTGCGTCTACCAAATCCTTGACGTCTGCGGATGTGATTAGCGGCGTCGAATCCGCCTTAGACACGGTCATAAAAGAGGCTGCGGTCAGTCAAGACAAAATTAAAACAGTGATGATTGGTACTACGCAATTTACCAACGCGATTGTCGAGCGGCGCGAGCTTTCCCCAATGGCGGCTGTGCGTATCGGCCTGCCGTCAGGGAAAGGCATGCCGCCTATGGTGGATTGGCCTCAGGATATGGTCGAAGCCATTGGCGCGCAGGTGCATATGCTACATGGCGGCTACCTTTATGATGGATTTCCTGTGGCCGATTTGCGAGACGATGAAATTGACGCACTCATAAAAAACCTTCTCACTCACAAAATTAAGAATGTCGCCATCGCATCCGCGTTTTCGCCGATGAATGCACAGCCTGAAATCATTGTGTCTGAGCGGATTAAGAAAGCGATTCCTGATGCGCGTATTACCCTGTCTCATAATTTTGGACGGTTAGGACTCATGGAGCGGGAAAACGCTGCGATTATGAATACGACCTTGCTGCCTTTTGCGGACAGGGTCGTCACGTCCTTTTTAGGGGCTCTTAAAAGCCGGGGATTAAATTGCCCTGCCTATATCAGCCAAAATGATGGGACGTTGATGAGCTCTGAATTTGTGCGAGATTATCCGGCGCTCACATTTGCCTCGGGGCCGACGAATTCACTGCGCGGAGCGTTTAAACTGACGGGGCTGGAAGACGCGATCGTCGTCGATATCGGCGGCACGACTTCTGACATAGGTGTCTTGCAAGGGGGCTTTCCGCGCGAGTCCAATGTCGTTGTAAATATCGGCGGCATTCGGACAAACTTTCGGATGCCCGACATCATGGCGATTGGGCTCGGCGGTGGTAGCATTGTCAGCGAAGACGGGATGAGCATTGGGCCGCAATCTGTAGGGCATCGTCTCGTCACCGAAGGGGTCGTTTTTGGCGGGCAGACCTTGACAACGACGGATATTATAGTTGCTGCAGGAGATGAGACTATCGGCAATAAGTCGCGTGTGTCATCGGTTTCGAAGCAAACTGTGGCGAATGCCAAAGCCACGATGCGGCGGATGCTGGATCAAAATATTGAAATGATGAAACCCGGCGGCAAAGATATTCCGGTTATCCTTGTGGGCGGCGGAGCTGTTCTTGTGACGGATGGCCTTGCAGCAGCCTCAAAACTCTACCGTCCTGAGAATGCAGGCGTAGCGAATGCGATTGGGGCCGCCATAGCTCAAGTTGGCGGCGAGGCAGAGCGTATGATTTCTTACCGTTCGATATCGCGCGAAGATGCCTTAAAAAAGGTGACGCAGGCTGCCACTGATAAAGCGGTCAGTGCCGGCGCGGACATTTCAACGATCCGCGCTGTTGATATAGAAGAAACTGCTATTCCTTACATGGATGAAGGCGCAACCCGTCTGCGGGTGAAAGTTATTGGGGAGCTTGCAGGATGAGCACGCTGACATCGATAGGTCTTGAACATTTGGATGACCTTGCCCTCGGCTCTGTGTTTCTCGCAACGGGCGGCGGCGGCGACCCGCATGTGCCTAAACTTATCACGCGAGAAGCAATTAAGACCTATGGAAATGTTTCGCTCTTATCGCCTCAAGACGTTGCTGATGATGCTTTTATCGTCCCCATTGGCAGTGTCGGCGCGCCAACTGTTAGCCTCGAACTTTTGCCATCTCTTAATGAGGCCGCGAAAACACTTGAGGCCTTCGAGGCATATGTCGGTAAAAAAATAGACGCTGTAGCTTCATTTGAAATCGGCGGCGGTAACTCTCTTATACCTATTTGCGCGGCGGCAGCCAAAGGCTTGCCCGTCATTGATGGCGACGGCATGGGGCGGGCGCTGCCAGAAGCGCAGATGATGTCTTATCCGATCGCCGGTGTGAGGCCGACACCTGCTCTGGCTTTTGATTATGCGGGGAATCAAGCGATCTTTAAAACAGCCTCAACCGAAGTTTATGAGCGCCATATCCGCGCCTTCTCTATGGCGGCAGGCGGGATTGTCACAACAGCCGAACACGCCATGACGGGTAAGCAGCTCAAAGAGGCCGTGATACCTGGAACAGTCAGTTTTTCCATCGCGCTCGGGCGTCTCTTGCGTGAACAACGCGGACAGGCGGATATGTTATTGGCACCGTTGCAACAGCTTTTTGGGGCGTCAATCTACGGAGAATGCCGCCTTATTTATACGGGGAAAGTCATCGATAAAACGACCCGCATCATTGGCGGCTATGATATCGGGGAGGCTACGATTGAGGCGTTTAGCGGGGAAGGCAACAACCTCCACATCAACATCAAGAACGAATATCTTCTGGCGAGACAAGGCGAACGCGTCAGGGCAAGTGTGCCGGATTTAATTACAATTGTGGATTATGAAAGCGGTGAACCTATCAATGCTGAACGCCTCAGATATGGTCACCGGGTTGCGGTCTTTGCGACGGGATGCCCGGCATTTTACCACACAGCTGCCGCTTTAAAAGTTGTCGCGCCGCGGTGTTTTGGTTTCGACATAAATTATGTTCCTCTTGAAGATCTCTAATTCGCTAAGTCGCCTAGGGCGTTTCTAAGCCCGTTTAATTTGTTTCCGTATTTTCTCCAGCGCCCTATTGAGCCGGAATAGAGAGGTTGCCGGACTTGGACGGAGCTAGCTGTGGAGACCGGCGCCATATTCTCATGAAAACGCAAACAAGCCTCTTCAAATTCGAGGCTACAAAAATTTAGTAGGCGGCGCGTTTGATTTTCCTGATCGAAAACGATGTCCTCGTAATGGATTTCCATAAAACGTTCAGAGGGAAGAGTATCTCTCCAATGAGTCATCAGTTCATCAAATTGTTGATAGAAAAAGGCGGTATCTTCGATATCAAAGGTATAATTATAGAAAGATTCTTTTACTGATAGTAGCTGGCGAAAATTGGACAGACAACTATCCATCGCCCCGCGGCGTAATGCAATTATTCTCGCATTTGGCAGAGCTTGGTGGATCAACCCAGCATAGAAAAAGTTGAGCGGCATTTTATCAATCATAAAAGCCATATCACGGGCGCGGTCTTTCGTTTTTTCTGCATAGCTCTGTCCGATTTTACTCAGGTCAATATGCTTCGCAGCCTCAAAGGTCACAGCGTCCAAAACCATATGGGAATCTGTTTTGGACTCGGCTTTAACAAGTTCAGCAAAGACATTCATTTCGCCTGCCGATATAACTTGCGAGTGGGAGGATAATATGCGGTCCACTAGGGTCGTTCCGGTTCGAGGGAGACCGACAATGAAAATCGGCGTCATTGTGTGCGGGTTATCATATATTGTCATATTCTCAGACGTCCGTTTGGCAGCAGCGAATGTCGCGAGTCCAGCGTCTTGGTCGTATTTATATTCAAGCCGCTTATTCGCCTTTGCTTTTAAAAGCCAATCAAAGCTGTCCTCATGCTGGCCCATATCTTCAAGGGATTTTGCTATAGCGTGGCCGAGCTGCTGCACGGCGTCTTCATCGCCCTCAAATTTGTCAAAAAGCGCCTTTAATGTGCTGACAACATTTGCGCTAGAGGTTTGCTTATTAAGCGCAACTAAAGACGCCCAAGCTCGCCAAAAATCAGGATCCAGAGCAAGGCAAAATTCATAGGCCTGTTTCGCTTTTTCAAAATCTCCGGTGAATTGGGACGACGCTCCTAAATTATAAAAATAATTGGGCTCACCTTCATTTAGCGACACGGCCTGTTCAAACATTGGTATGGCGTTTTCATGATAGCCCGTGCGGCTATAAACAACGCCCAAGAGGTCAAATATATGGTGATCTGTAATCGTTAGAGAGGCTGCTGTGTCAGCGGCTAATTTCGCTTCATTCGGGCGTCTTAGAGCAGACAGGGCTTTTGCTTTATATGCTGGGTATATAGCCGTCTTAGGAGCCAGATGTTCGGCCTTAGAAAAAAGCTCTATTGCCTTGGTAAAGTTACCATGTTCAAGCGCAATCGTTCCCAAAAAGAAGTAAGGGACGGCATTTTCTATGTTAGACTTTATGGCGTCAATTGCCTGTTCGTGCAGGTCTTTAAACTGACGCTGTGCGAGTAATCGTAGCCCTTGCGAAAGTGTCAATGATCCCATGTTTTACATCTACAATCACAGGCGTGTTTCCGCCAGCTTATTTCTTAAGGGCGCAGGTCTCGAGCACAAATAGAAAGCAAATTTTGCGAAAGCGGCACATTATAAGATAATATTGAGGGCTTTCGCCCGCTTTCAAAACCCAATTTCGCTCAGCATATTGTAGACTGCTATATAATAATAGACCTACTAATTTGCAGTGAGTCGTATAATAATGCCGAAAAAAAGGGATCCCCTATGTCACGCAGTATCACGTTGAAAACCCAATTGAAATTATCCGCCAGCTTTTTGGCTCTGCCTATGGGGGTATTCGCCACCGCAGCGCCCGCCCATGCCCAAATTGATGACGAGATTATCGTTACAGCTACGCGGCGAGCGGAATCTATCCAAGATATTCCAATTAACATTGCCGCAATTGGCGGTGAACAAATTGAGCAACAGGGGTTTGGAGACCTCTCAGAATTAGCGGCTTATGTTCCGGGCCTTAATATTGCCGATCAAGGCGGCCGTGACGGCAACCGAATTGTTGTGCGCGGATTGAATGTTGAAGACATTCAGACAGGTTTTGGACAGGAAGATGGGGGCGGCACGGTCGCGACTTATGTCGGAGAAATTCCGCTATTTGTTGATTTGCGTTTGAATGATTTGCAACGGGTTGAAGTTTTGCTCGGGCCGCAAGGAACGCTTTACGGCGCGGGGACTATGGGCGGCGCTATTCGATATATTCCTAACAAGCCGAACTTTTCGGAACAAGAGTTTGAACTTAGAACTGATGTGTACACATATAGCGAAGGCAGCGGCATCAGCAGTGATACAGGATTTACCTTTAATGCGCCAATTTCAGATAGTTTGGCGCTTCGGGGGTCCTTGGATTATCAAAATGATAAAGGCTTTATCGACTACCCATATGTCGTGCGCCAGATTGGTTTTTCCGAACCAGATGGTTTCGATGACCAGAGTAATTTTAGAAATGTAAAAGATGCGAATACTGAAGATATTTTTTCTGGCCGAATAGCGGCACGCTGGCAGCCGACAGATGCATTTGACGCAACGCTGACGTATTATTTCCAGGAGGGCGAGTATGGTGGACGTAATACATCCTCATTCCGCACCACGACAATAGCGCCAACCTTTGGGTCTCCGCTTGCCTTAACCTCAGATAAATATGAATTTGCGGGCCGCGTAGAAGAACCTAATGAACGCAACAGTGATTTACTCGCCTTAGAAGTTGTTGCCGATTTGGGGTTTGCAGAGCTAACATCTGCTACAGGTTATGCGACCGTGGAAGAGAATGGACAACGCGATCAAACAGATTTGTTGATTTCCTTGGATTATTACTACGAAACCTTCCCAACATTTACGGGCTTTACGGCCGAGGACGAAGAAACTGAAATTTTTAATCAGGAAATCCGCTTAGTTTCGAAAAGTGACAGCCGGCTTAATTGGATTATCGGCGCTTTTTATAATCAGAATGAATATAATGCCCTATCCTCAGAGTTTACGCCAGGGATCGGCGCGTTCAATGCCGACTTTGGTTTCCGTCAGGACTTAAACGATCTTGAATATTTTGAGGCTGATCGGACGAAGTTGAAAGAAAAAGCCGTGTTTGGCGAAGTTGGGTTTGAGGTCACAGAGGCCTGGGATGTTACGGTCGGGATGCGCTATTATGATTACGACTTCGACACAGGTGGAGATACTCAATTTCCTTATTTCACGACGGCGGCGGATTTTAATCCATATCCCTTATCTGAAATTGAGAACCAAATCGCACTCACGCCAAACCAGTCAGATGATGGTACCTTGTTTAAAGTCAACACATCATACAAGTTTGGCGGGGGAAACACTGTTTATGCCACCTTCAGTCAAGGCTTTCGGGTTGGTGCGTCTAACGGGACAAACTTCTGTGAAGGTGATTATTTGACAGACGAGAACCAAGGTCTTTGTCTTTACTCACCCGGGCAAGAACTGCGAGATGGCGGCACCGCAATTTTAGATGAGCGCAACTACAGCTCAGACACCGTTGATAATTATGAATTGGGCATGAAAACAACTTGGCTCGATGGTGCAGTGCGCCTCAACGGAGCCGTCTATTTTATCGACTGGAATAATCCGCAGGTAAATACGGTCTCTATTAACGCTGGCACGAGTATTACGGTGAACGCTGAGTCCGCGCAAACCAAAGGCGTTGAGTTTGATGGTGTTTGGCAGGTCAGTGACCAACTTAACTTGCGCGGGAACTTTAGTTATACTGATGCAGAGCTTACATCCGAAGTGCCAGGCCTTGTTAGGGCCATTAACGGCCAAGGGACTTTCACACCAGACTTCGGTTATGGTTTTGGCACGACGGCTGTAAATGCACAAGATGGAGACCGCTTGCCGGGTTCACCCAAAACACAATTTTCTGTATTTGGTGACTATGAATACCCCCTATCTAATGGTGATAATCTACTGCTTAATGCTGGTTATGCTTGGCAGGACAAGGTCTTGTCTGTTGTGGGTGGCAGAGGTGGTAGTTTCACGTTGCCAAGCTATGGACGTGCGACCGCTTCGATTGGATATGCCGCCGATAATTGGTCTTTGATTGGCTATGCAGACAATTTGCTTAACGATTTTTCAGAGTCCAGCGCCGTAAATACACCGCTGAATAATCAGTTAGTCCCTGCATTTGATGGCGATCCTAATCCTGCCATTGTTAGGCGTTTCAGAACGAATGTTTTGCCGCCCCGTTCAATAGGCGCTCGGTTTAAATACCAGTTTAAATAGAACCACGGTTAAAGATAACGAAAATTCGAACTCTGAGCCCTATGATGCAATTCAATGAAAAGGAGAGTGCGACACTTCAATTAGAAGAGAGGTACGACACTGATTGCTGAAATTGGGGCTGTTAAGGCCGCAGAAATGGATTATGAGTTTTCATGCAGAATGATTACGTTGAACATTCATTTCTCACTGGAGGCTGTTGGCTATCTGGCAGTGATCACAGCTCATTTAGCAACATTAGATGTTGGCGTTAATCCGGTATCTGGCTTTTACCATGACCATCTTTTCATTCCTTCAGATCGATCTCAAGACGTCCTAACAGCCCTATTGGAAATTTGGGATCATTACGCTTTAGAAACATAGAGCCCTTTGCAAATATAAACTTAGCATTCTATCTTTGCATGCTTTCATAGCACGGCCATCGGTTGGCGCAAAGATCGCATGAGTGTGTGGTAGGGGGAGAGAGACTTGAACTCCCGACCAACCCGTTATGAGCGGGTGGCTCTAACCAACTGAGCTATCCCCCCACTGGTTTGAGAGCGGTCTATAGCGCGTGTTTTGTGTCAGGCAAAGCCTGAATTTGCGCTTAAGTCAGAACTTTTTTCACGGCTTTGTTCCAATCCGTTAACAGGCCTTTGCGAGTTTCGGCGTCCATTTCAGGCTCGAAGTGCCTTTCGCGTTTCCAATTGGCTTTAACCTCATCAAGTGAGCCGTAGAGTCCGGCTTGTAATCCCGCCAGATAAGCTGCGCCTAGAGCTGTCGTCTCTAAGACTTTTGGGCGGTCAACGGGAATGTCGAGCACATTAGAAAGATGCTGCACCATCCATCTATTATGCACCATTCCGCCATCTACGCGCAGAGAGGTGGGCGTGACGCCATCTTCACTCATGGCTTGGAACAAATCATAGGTTTGATAGACCACGGACTCGACGGTCGCGCGCGCGATTTCAGCGCGGCCAGTGTTGCGGGTGAGGCCGAATATGGCGCCCCTTGCGTCGGGGTCCCAATGCGGCGCGCCAAGGCCCGTAAAGGCGGGGACGAGATAGACGCCCTTATTGGAGTCGAGTTCTTCGCACATGGCCTCAGTCTCAGACGCCTCTTTAATGATCTGGATGCCGTCTCTCAGCCATTGCACAGCGGCGCCTGCGATGAAAATGGAGCCTTCCAGCGCATAGGTCGTCTCGCCTTTTAGGCGGTAACAGACTGTGGAGAGAAGGCGGTTTTTCGAGGTCGCGCACTCTGTCCCCGTATTCAAAATGACAAAACAGCCGGTGCCGTAAGTGCTCTTTATATCGCCTGTCTCAAAACAGCTTTGTCCGATGGCCGCCGCTTGCTGATCGCCCGCCACGCCGAGAATGGGGATAGCCTCGCCGAGCCATTTCACGTCAATCATGCCGTAATCATCAGCGCAATCTTTGACCTCAGGTAGAACAGAGGCGGGAACATCAAATAGCTCAAGGAGTTCCTCATCCCAATCTTGGGTATGAATATTAAACAAGTTTGTGCGGCTGGCATTGGTCGCATCGCTCGCGTGAGACTCGCCTTTTGTCAGTCGCCAAATCAGGAAGCTATCTACTGTGCCAAAGGCAAGCTCACCCTTTTTGGCTTTGGCTCTCGCGCCGTCCACGTGATCTAGAATCCAGGCCGCTTTGGTGGCACTGAAATAAGGGTCAAGCAAAAGGCCCGTTTTTGCGGTTAGGTCTGCTTCGTCATACTTGGCTTTCAAGTCGCGGCAGATTTGAGCCGTGCGGCGGTCTTGCCAGACAATGGCATTGTAAATCGCCTTATGGGTTTTACGGTCCCAGACAAGTGTCGTTTCGCGTTGGTTGGTAATGCCGACCCCTGCAATTTCGGCCTCTTTATCTTTTGCAAACTGATAGGCGGCTTTGAGTGTTTTTAAGGTCGTCTCCCAAATCGCTTCGGGATCATGTTCCACCCATCCATCATCGGGATAGATTTGCGGAAACTCTTTTTGGGCTGTGAACAGGACATCTCCGCCGGGCGAGAAGACAAGCGTGCGGGAACTGGTGGTGCCTTGATCGATGGAGAGAATTACTGTGCTCATGGTGCCAAGCTAAACCGCAGCCGAGGTGCGGTCAATTTGTTACTGGTCGGCGCGTCTAAATCTGTTAGGAACGGCGCATGTATGATTTGTTGATTATCGGCGGCGGCATTAACGGCACGGCGATTGCGAGGGACGCAGCGGGTAGGGGCCTGAAAGTCTTGCTCTGTGAGCGTGATGATTTGGCGGGGCATACATCTTCCGCAAGCACGAAGCTGATCCATGGCGGCCTGCGCTACTTAGAATATTACGAGTTTAATCTCGTCCGCCATGCGCTTGCCGAGCGTGAAGTTATGCTCCGCTCAGCCCCGCATATTATCTGGCCGATGCGCTTTGTTCTGCCTTATGATAAAGGCCTGCGCCCGGCTTGGATGCTTCGCACAGGCTTGTTTTTATACGACCATATTGGCGGGCGTGAAATGCTGCCGGGGTCTAAGTCGCTCAAGCTGGATAAAGCCCCGCATAAAGGTGTGCTTGAATCGCGCTTTAAAACGGGTTTTGAATATTCTGATTGCTGGGTGGACGATGCGCGATTAGTCGTGCTTTACGCGCTGGATGCCTCGCATCGCGGCGCTGATATTCGCGTGCGTACAGAAGTGCAAAGCGTTGAGGCTGTTGACCAAGGATATCAAGTTCAGATTAAGGCGGGCGGCAAAACTGAAACCGTCAACGCTAAGGGCATTGTCAATGCCTCAGGGCCATGGGTGGATGAGGTTCTTAAAAAGATTAAGCGTCATGAAACTCCAAATAAGGCAGATGAAAAATCCATACGGCTCGTCACGGGTAGCCATATTGTCACGAAGAAACTCTTTGAGGGTGACCATGCCTATCTGTTCCAAAATGCAGATAACCGGGTGATTTTTGCCATTCCTTATGAGCATAATTACACGCTGATTGGGACGACTGACAAACCTTATGATCTCTCCGAAGGCAAAGTGAAAATCAGCCAGGATGAAATCAAATATCTTTGTGAAGCGGCGAGTGAATATTTTGAAAACGACATTTCGCCTGATGATGTGGTGTGGGATTATGCAGGTGTGCGCCCGCTTTATGATGATAAGTCCGAAGATGCGTCTGCGGTTACGCGGGATTACGTTTTAAATATTGAAGAGTTCACTAAAAAAGCGCCATTCCTGTCAGTCTATGGCGGGAAGATAACGACATCGCGAAGGCTCGCTGAACACACAATGCAGAAGCTGGATAAATATTACGATTACAAACCTGGCGATTGGACTGAAACGGCTTTGCTGCCGGGCGGTGACTTAATTGATGCGGACTTTGAGCTTTTCGTCTCTGACATGCGCAAACGCTATGCTGATGTGGATGATGATCTGTTGCGGCGTCTTTGCCATGGTTACGGCACTCGCATTACGATTGTTCTCGGTGACGGAAACGCCGCGCCTAAACTTGGTCAGCATTTCGGGGCAGGGCTTTATGAGCTGGAAGCGAAATATCTCATCAATCATGAATGGGCGACCTCAGCGGAAGACATTCTTTGGCGCAGAACGAAGCTTGGCTTGCATATGAGCGAGACAGAAAGAGCCGCTTTCACAGATTGGTTCGACGCCAGCGTTTGATGGAGGGTTGGCCAATACCATTAGGGCAGACGCTCATCACATATTTCGCCTTTACGGCGATTATTATTATTCGTTATTTCCTGATTGTTTGGCCGATACATTGGGCGCTGTGGAACCGCCCCGCCAATAAGGTCAGAGCGCGGCGGCTGTCTAAACGTGAGCCCACCCGCGAGACAATCCGTAATGAAATAAAACTCTCAACCATCTCCGCCTTTATATATGCCGCCCCTGCCGCGATTGTTTTGGAAATGTGGAAAGCGGGCGGGACTGCGATGTATGCGGGCGTGCCCCAAGACCTTGGCGGGTGGGCATGGGTGATGGCCAGTGCCTTTATCTATCTCTTCGCGCAGGACACATGGTTTTATTGGACGCACCGCCTCATGCATTACCGGAAATTATTTAAATGGACGCATGAAGGTCACCACCGTTCCGTCCAACCGACGCCTTGGGCGAGCTTTTCTTTTGATCCGATAGAAGCCGTCAGTGCCGCGTGGCTCCTCCCTGTCATGGCGCTCTTCATCCCGATACATGTCGGCACGGCGCTAGCGCTTTTGATGATTATGACCATCAATGCAGTCTTTAATCACGCGGGCTGGGAAGTCTATCCCGATAAATGGATTAAAGGATGGTGGGGTCGGCACATTATAACCGCGAGCCACCACAATCTTCACCACACGAAATTCAAAGGCAATTACGGATTATATTTTCGGTTCTGGGATAAGGTCATGGGCACAGATAAGGGATTGGTTTAGTGACTGAAATTCGAAATCTTAAAAAGACACTTTTGTCTGATAATTGGTATGTGCTGAATAAATATCGTTTTGATATTTTAAGTCAGAAGGGTGATTGGGCCACAGTCGAGCGAGAAGTCTATGATAGAGGTAATGGGGCTGCAATTCTGCTTTATGATCAAGCGCGCCAAACAATTATTCTGACGCGACAATTTCGCCTCCCGAGCTATGTCAACGGGAATGAGAGCGGAAATATGATCGAGGTCTGTGCGGGGCTTTTAGATGGAGATAATCCCGAAGACTGCATTCGCAAAGAAACTGAGGAAGAGACCGGCTTTCGAATAGATAATGTCACAAAAGTGTTTGAAGCCTATATGTCTCCGGGAGCTGTCACTGAAATTGTTCATTTTTTCACAGGCGCTTACACACATGAAATGAAAGTCAGTGAAGGCGGCGGCCTCGATGATGAGAATGAAGACATCGAAGTTCTAGAGCTCGATTTTGACACGGCTTACAATATGATCGCAACGGGCGAAATTAAAGATGCAAAAACAATTATGCTTATGCAACATCTGAAGCTTATCGGGATGATGTAATATTTTTCATCAGAGCAGGGAATAGAGACACATTTAATTTACTCCGACAAATATGCGGAGGCATACCTATAGGTATTCTGGCCTCCTCATAAGCTGTTGCACGTAAGTCTTTAAACATATCGTCTTCCGGCAAAGGCCAAGAGGGGCAGGCCATAATATCAAGCCAATCCGGATTAGAGGCTTTAATAAGATTTAATTTCCACTCTCGCTTCCACCCTTTAATACGGCGCTCGCGTTTAAAAGCCGCATCGCGAGAGTCATGTTCTTCATACCAGAGTAAATAATGGCAATAATGCTTTGCTGAATAACCAGGGAAAACTCTATATCGATGCTGTTCCATACGTTGAACAAGGTCTTCGGTATGGCCCGTATAGAGTTTGCCTTTGTAACGATTGGTTATGATATAAGTATAGAACGTTATGTGAACATAATAGAGATTATAGGTTAAATTAACCAAGTCCTAATCCCTGCCTGCGCAGGGATGAGCGGAAGGGAGGAAGTGGGGTCTAATACCCTGCTTGCTGCCGATTAACAAAACAACCCGCTCACTCCAACAGAGTCAGGGCAGGACGCCCACCACCCCACTCACCCCTGCGCAGGCAGGGGTAGGGACATAGATTAGACAATGGAATGCATGGTATTGTTGTGGGTTGGTAAAACTACGACTCGCAGTAAGTAAGTGTAGGAATGATCTTAAATACGATCAGAAATTTTGTTATTTAGTCAAAGGTAAAGCTAGAAATGGGCCAGTATTTACTTTTGTGGCAAAGATTATTGAGGAGGCTAGAAAGCTCGAAAATTCATTTTATACTGATAACTTTATAAACATATCATGAGAAAGAGTGGAGGTTGAGTCATTAAATGCTAAGTAACTTACCCGTCACCCTTCAACTTCTGCATCTCATCCCTTAACCGCGCCGCTTCCTCAAATTCTAAATTCTCGGCAGCTTCGAACATGCGTTTCTCTAAGTCCGCCAACACCGCGATAATATTACCGCCGCCGACAAATTCGGCTTGGTCTTCTGCGGCTTCGAGATATTTCTTTTTGAGCTGTCCGCTTGGGGTGTAGCGATTGGCGTCGTCTTTGATTTTTTGTGCGTCGGCACTGTCGCCGACAATATCCGCGACCCCGCGCAACACGGTTTTAGGTGTGATGCCGTGCAGCTCGTTGTGCGCGACTTGTCTGGCCCGTCTTCTGTCGGTTTCGTCCATGGCGCGTTGCATGGAGCCTGTGACGCGGTCGGCATAGAGCACGACATTGGCTTCGCTATTTCGTGCGGCGCGGCCAATGGTTTGCACAAGTGAGGTTTCAGAGCGCAGGAAGCCTTCTTTATCAGCGTCCAAAATGCCGACAAAAGCACATTCGGGAATATCGAGTCCTTCGCGCAGTAAGTTAATCCCAATCAGGACATCAAACTTCCCGAGCCGCAAATCGCGGATAATGTCGATGCGTTCCAGCGTGTCGATGTCGCTGTGCATATAGCGCACGCGAATGCCTTGGTCGTGCATATATTCCGTCAGGTCTTCGGCCATTTTCTTGGTCAGCGTCGTGACGAGGGAGCGGAAGCCGTTGGCCGCAACCTTGCGAACCTCGTCAATGACATCATCAACCTGGCTGGCCCCATCGAGCGAGACGGGGCGAATTTCGACGGGCGGATCAATCAAGCCTGTGGGGCGAATGACTTGCTCGGTAAAGACGCCGCCTGTGCGCTCCATTTCCCAATCACCGGGCGTCGCGGAGACGTGAACTGTTTGCGGGCGCATTGCGTCCCATTCTTCGAATTTCAGCGGGCGGTTATCAATACAGCTGGGCAGGCGGAAGCCATGCTCGGAGAGCGTCGATTTACGGTTGAAGTCACCTTTGCTCATCGCACCAATTTGCGGCACGGTCACATGGCTCTCATCGGTAAATAGGAGCGCATTTTCAGGCAGATATTCAAAGAGCGTCGGCGGCGGCTCGCCCGGCTTGCGGCCTGTCAGGTAACGCGAATAATTTTCTATGCCCGTGCAGAACCCTTGCGCGGCCATCATTTCCAAATCAAATTCTGTGCGCTGTGCTATGCGCTGGGCTTCGAGGAGTTTGCCTTCGGCTTCAAACTGTTTAAGCCGCGTTTTCAATTCGGTTTTGATACCCTTCATGGCGGACTGCACCGTGGGGCGCGGCGTCACGTAATGGGAGTTGGCATAGACGCGAACGGCCTCAATGCTGCTGATGGTCTTGCCCGTCAGCGGGTCAAAGACGGTGATGTTGTCAATCTCGTCGCCGAAAAAATCAAAGCGCCACGCCGTGTCATCATAATGAGCCGGGAAGAGCTCAACCGTATCGCCGCGCACGCGAAACATACCGCGCTGAAAGGCGAGATCATTTCGGGTATATTGTAATTGCACTAATTGGCTCATCAATTGGCGGGGGTCTATGGCTTGACCTTTGACCAGATCAATTGTCATGGCCGTATAGGTTTCCACCGAACCGATACCGTAGATACAAGAGACAGAGGCGATAATGATACAATCATCCCGTTCTAAAATCGCCCGCGTCGCGGCATGGCGCATACGGTCAATCTGCTCATTCACTGAACTGTCTTTTTCAATGAAAGTATCCGTGCGCGCGACATAGGCTTCGGGCTGATAATAGTCATAATAAGAGACAAAATATTCCACCGCATTATCGGGGAAGAAGCTTTTAAACTCGGAATAAAGTTGCGCGGCGAGCGTCTTATTGGGCGCCATAATCAGAGCAGGGCGCTGGGTCTGCTCAATGATTTTGGCCATGGTGAAAGTTTTACCTGAGCCTGTCACGCCGAGCAGGACTTGGTCACGCTCTATCGAGTCTAGTCCCTCGCAAAGCTCTTTAATAGCGGTAGGCTGGTCGCCTTTGGGCTCAAATTCAGAGACAAGCCGAAAGCGCTTTCCGCCTTCCGATTTCTCAGGACGGTCCGGCCGATGCGGCTGCCATATCGACATATTCTTATCGGGATGAAGTTGGGTTACAGTGGCCATGAGAACAAACTAAGCACAGTTATGAAGATTACAAGGTGTAGCGTTATTTCTGGCGTGCTAAACGAACAGGTTTAAAGCTGCGGCGATGGATGGGCGAGGGGCCCAGTGTGTTGATTGCCTCGATATGGGCTTTGGTCGGGTAGCCTTTATGCCCAGCCAAACCATAACCAGGATAGCGTATATTTGCTTCGACCATGAGTCGATCGCGCGTCACTTTTGCAACGATAGAGGCCGCCGCGATGGAGAGGCTGCGCGAATCGCCTTTGACAATAGCTTGCGCCTCGCACGGCAAGTCTGGCAGCTTATTCCCGTCGATCAGGGCCATAATAGGCAGCTCTGGCAGAGCTAAAACGGCCCGGCGCATAGCAATAAGGCTGGCCTGTAATATGTTGATACGGTCTATCTCTTCGGGCTCTGCAATACCTATTCCAATACATGCTTTTTTCTGTATCGCGTTCAGCAAGAGTTCACGTTGTTTAGGCGATAAGGCCTTACTGTCATTCAGACCTTCCGGGATTCTGGCTGGCGTCAATATGACCGCTGCGGCCACAACTGGCCCTGCCAGCGGTCCGCGTCCGGCTTCGTCAACGCCGCAAACTGGGCCGTAACATTGGCGCTCGAAAGAAAAATCGGGAGTGAATTTTGACATAAGTTTTAGTCTGGCTCGAATCCTGCATTTTTAATGTGATTAGGGCTTTTTAGGACAATTCAGGTCTGATAAAAGACCTCAAATGGAATATATTGGAGTGAACCCATGGGTAAATTACGTCTGGCAGCTACAGCCGCCGCTTTAACAGTCGCAGCATTTGCGGCACCAGCTTTCGCGCAGGTCTCATCTGCAGCGGATTGTGATTATGAAGGCGGAGAAGTCTTCAACGTACAGGGCGCAACTGTGTGCCTCGTGCAAATCCGTCCAGAAGAGTATCGTGACAACGAAGCCTATGATGGGCAACAGTTAGGTGTGAACGAATGTAACGGTGACACATTGTCAAATGGTACATTCTGTAAAATTACTTTGGTACCGGCTCCGCCGAAGCCTGAAGTTGAGATGACAGTTGAGCCTAATGTAGATGGCATTGAGACTGTCGTAGAAGATACAGAAACTGTGTTGGAAGAATCTAACTAGGTCTTTCACGACATCGTTTTTAAAAACCCGGCCCTTGTGGTCGGGTTTTTTATTGCCTGAAACTGTTACGCCATGTCTAAGGTCATATGCTTTGTGTTGTCATACCTACGCTTAATTGCGCGGATCACCTTACGGCTCGTCTTTCGCAATTAAGCGGCGCTGATAGGATTGTCGTGGCCGATGGCGGCTCAACTGACAGGACACTCGCGGTCGCTGTTCAAGGTGCAGTTTTAGCCATGGGGGCCAGAGGGCGCGGGCAGCAACTCGCTTTGGGCGCGCGACACTGTGCGGATGCGAGATGGCTCCTATTTATTCATGCGGATAATAAGCTGCCTGATAATTGGCGCGAGTCTGCGGCGCGGCACATGACCCGCCATTCTAAATCTGCCGGCTATTTCAGATATCGCGCGAATGCTAAAGGTTTCTGGCCGCGCTTTATGGATTTCTGGGTCGGCATGCGATGTCAATGGTGGGGCCTGCCTTATGGCGATCAAGGCTTACTGATATCCAAAGCGATGTATGAGGAGGTGGGTGGATATCCCGCGCAGAGCCTCTTTGAGGATGTGGCTCTAATTGATATTATTAAGACCAAGCTTGGCCGCACAATGCTTCGCCCGCTCAAAGGTCATATGGTAATTGATGTGTCTAAATATGAGGGCGAGGGGATTTGGGTGCGCGGGCGTCAAAACCTGCACCTGCTCAAAGCCTATCGCAAAGGCGCGGATGTTGAAACTTTGGTGAAACGTTATAGGGAGGGTCAATGAAACCCCGTCTTTATATATTCGCAAAAGCCCCCGCTATGGGTAAAGCCAAAACGCGATTGGCGGCTGATATCGGGAAAGTTCACGCGCATCGTCTCTATCGCACCATGTTGTCCAAAGTGATCAAGAATGTGCAGGACCCGCGATGGGACACGGTCATTATGGCGACACCTGTTAAAGCTATTGGCACTGTGCCTGAATGGCGGGATTTGCCGCAATATCCCCAAGCTAACGGTTCGCTATCACCGCGCCTCGCGGCTGCGTTCCAAGGCGTAGGGACTGTTATCGTTATTGGAACAGATTGCCCGCAAGTTACGCGCCGCGATATTGCTGATGGATTTAAATCGCTTAAAAAACACCCTGCCGTGTTTGGTCCTGCTGATGATGGCGGGTTTTGGCTGATGGGGATGAGGGGCCCTGTCAAAGCATCGGTTTTTGATAATGTGCGGTGGTCACATAAGGATACACTAAAGGATATTCAGGCCAATATTGACGGCACAGTGCATCACCTGCGCACCTTAATTGATGTTGATGACCTTAAGGCTTTGCGGGCGCTTCGCTCTCTGTCGCCGCGTCAGCTTTAGCCTTAGCTTTTTCCGCATCCGCGTTCACTTTTTTGGCAATCATACCGAGCGTCTTATCAATCAAAATAAGATCAGAGCCTTTCCCATGGGCAGGAACAATAGTCTGCGTTTCGGGGTAAGTTGCTTTGATCCAATTGAGTGTCTGAGGCCAGGCATTGAGGTTGGCATCGTTTAAATTTCCCAAAGTGCTGGCTTCCGCGCCCAAAACAGCGCTGCCGCCAAATAGAATTTTTTGAGCGGGGATATAAACCACCAGGTTTTCTTCTGCATAGCCAGGGCCAGGATAGGCCACTTCTATGGGCCCGATTTTTGTGCGTGCGCCAGGATTTTTCAGAGCGGCAACAGAGGTATTGGGAACAGGGAACTCTGCTTTGAGTGCTTTGATGGGGGTCAGAGGGTGCGTGAAAACTTCCGCGCCCTCTATCTCCATCACATCGACGCCCGCTAACCGATCTGGGTGGTGGTGTGTGATGACGAGCTTTTTGACGGGCTTGCCAATATCAGACTTAATTGTGTTGAGAAGGGATTGGGTCAACATTTCGCCCCATGCCGTATCGACCATAATCAGGCTGTCTCCATCTTCGACAATCAAGCCATTAGACGGCACAGCTTTGCGGCCCGGAACTAAGTAATTAGACGTATGCACCCAAACACCATCCGCGATTTTCTGCAGCGCGACAGGGTAAGTCTTAGATAACGGGTTGGCTTCGACGGGCGTGTCTGCCGCTTGGTTACAGGCGGATAATGACAGGATAGCTGCCAAGCTTAGGGTTAGGAAATATCTCATCATCACTCTCGGGTTTAACGGTTAGGCTCATATAATCAGGACAGTGTCGGGGTGCAAGATAACTGCCAAATTAAAACCACATCATAAAATCAATAGAAAACTGGAACTTATCACGGCCTCAAGGCATAGAGATAAAAAGGAAACCACTATGCCAGATATCAAAGCCTATGCCGCCATGGAAGCCGGAGGAGAGCTAAAGCCGTATGAGTATGACCCGGGCAAGCTTGCGCATGATCAGGTTGAGATTGCCATTACGGCTTGCGGGGTCTGTCATTCAGATTTGTCCATGATCAATAATGATTGGCGCGGTAGTAAATACCCGCTCATAGCCGGCCATGAAGCTGTCGGGACTATTACGCAGATTGGTGAGCACGTAAAAAATCTTGAAGTTGGACAGACTGTGGGTGTGGGTTGGACCAGCGAAAGCTGTTTGCATTGCTCGCCGTGCTTATCCGGGAGCCATCAACGCTGCACCTCAGGTGTTTCGACTATTCGCGGGCATGGCGGCTTTGCAGACCGTATTCGCGTTCAAGATATTTGGGCTATACCTCTACCGGACGGCATGGAAGCTCGCTCTGCCGGGCCACTATTTTGCGGCGGCATCACCGTCTTTGCGCCGATGATGGATTTTGACTTGAAACCTACGGACCGTATCGGTGTTGTCGGAATTGGCGGCTTAGGACATTTGGCACTGCAATTTGCTAAGGCTTGGGGCTGCGAGGTCACGGCTTTCACAACCAGCATGGATAAAGAAAAAGAGCTCAGAGAGCTTGGCGCACATAATGTTATAAACTCCAAAGACGAGGATGCTTTGAAATCTTTGCGCGGTCAATTTGATATGGTCTTATCAACCGTAAATGTGAACTTGCCTTGGCACCGTTATATGAGCGCGTTGGCACCTGAAGGCCGTCTTATTACGGTGGGTATGGTCGGAGAGCCAATGGGTATTTCTGCAGGGCAACTGATAACAGGTCAGAAATCCGTTGGCGGGTCAGATACAGGCGCGCCGCATATGGTCTCCAAGATGCTAGAATTTTGTATGCGCCACGACATTAAACCGATGGTCGATTATTTTCCAATGGCTGACATCAATAAGGCGATTGCGCATTTGAAATCTGGTAAAGCGCGTTACCGCGTCGTGCTGGAAAACTAGGTCTTGAAATAATCCGTTTCGCGAAAGGTCACAATCGTATCATTCGCCGCGTAATCGGGGGAGAGCATCTCAACAATTAAAGGCGCCAAATCTGCTGGGTCAGGTAGGGTTTCAGGGTCTTCGCCCGGTACCGCTTTTGCCCGCATGGAGGTGCGCGTTGCGCCAGGATTGAGCAGATTGACCTTTAAGGACGTAATCTCAGATTCTTTTGCATAGCAAGAGACAAAGGCCTCGAGCGCGGCTTTGGACGCGGCATAGGCGCCCCAATAGGCGCGGTGTGTCTTGGCAACTCCTGAGGTCATAAACACAGCGCGGCCTGTTTCTGACGCTCGCAAGAGAGGATCTAAAGATCTAATAAAACGATAATTGGCTGTGACATTGACCGCCATAACTTCATCCCACTTTTTGGGAACAGTATGCGGCGCAGGCGTCATGTCGCCTAGAACACCAGCATTGGCAAAGAACCCGTCCAGCCGCCTCCAGCGATCATTAATCACTTTGCCAAGTTGATCAATTCCGTCGCCATTTTTTAAATCCATGGGCACAAGTGTGCAGTCCCCGCCTTCAGCTTTGATGGTGTCATCAAGGTCTTCAAGACCGCCTTGTGTACGGGCTGTTGCGATGATGTGCGACCCGGCTTTGGCGAGGGCAAGAGCGGCTTGATAGCCAATACCGCGAGACGCGCCTGTCACTAAGGTGACACGGCCCTTTAAAGGTTGATCAGACATTTTGTTTAGGCCACTTCCACGAGGAATGAGAGTTGTTTAGTGCCGTCCAACATTTTGCGGTCGCGGTCAATCAGCGGTGTTGGATAGTCACCTGTAAAGCAATGGTCCGTATATTGCGGAGCGTCCTCAACGCGGTATTCTTCGCCCATAGCCCAATAGAGACCTTCGACAGAGAGGAAGCCGAGACTGTCAACTTCGAGCATTTCCGTCATGGCTTCGAGCGAATAATTAGCTGCAATAAGTTTTTCTCGCGTTGGCATATCAATGCCGTAATGGTCAGGATGTTTGATAGGCGGGGAGGCTGAGCGGAAATGAACTTCCTTCGCGCCTGCCGCTTTAATCATCCGCACGATCTTGGTCGAGGTCGTCCCGCGCACGATTGAATCGTCAACCAGCAGAACGCGTTTGCCTTCAATCATGGCGCGATTGGCAGAGTGCTTGAGCCGTACGCCCATATCGCGGATTTGCTGCGTGGGCTGGATGAATGTGCGCCCGACATAATGATTGCGAATAATGCCAAGCTCGAAAGGAATGCCTGTTTCCTGCGCATAGCCCAAGGCTGCCGGAACGCCGCTATCAGGGACAGGTATTATAACATCGACTTCGGCAGGTGTTTCTTGGGCTAGTCTTTGACCCATACGTTTGCGTACTTCATAAACGGACTTACCGCCGACGATGCTGTCAGGGCGGGCGAAATAAACGAATTCAAATATACAGGGACGAGGTTCTACTTTGGGGAAGGCGCGGAAAGAGCGAATGCCGTCAGCATTAATAGCGACAACCTCGCCGGGGTCGACCTCACGCACAAACTCAGCTGAGATCATATCCAGCGCAACAGTTTCGGAGGCGAGCACATAGCTATCGCCAAGACGGCCAATTAAAAGCGGGCGAATTCCAAAACGGTCCCGCGCGCCGACAAGAGTATCTTTTGTCATGCCAACAAATGCATAGCCGCCTTCGACCTGACGGATGGCGGAAATGAAACGGTCAATAAATTCACCGCTTTTAGCGCGCGCGATGAGGTGCAAAACAACTTCGGTGTCGGAGGTGCTTTGAAATAGCGCGCCAGCCTCGTTAAGTTGGTCGCGAATTGTGTAGGCATTTGTGATGTGGCCATTATGCGCCAAAGCAAAGCCGCCGGAGTGAAGCTCAGCATAAAGCGGCTGCACATTACGAAGCGTCTTTTGCCCGCCCGCTGTTGAATAGCGGTTATGCCCGATAGAAACAAAGCCGGGGAGGCGCTTTGAAGGATCGCCGCCTGTAAAGTTATCACCTACGAGTCCGAAGTGACGCTCCGTGTGGAAAGTATCCCCGTCACTGGTGGCGATACCGCAAGCTTCTTGACCGCGATGTTGCAGCGCATGTAGGCCAAGAGCGGTCATAGAGGCCGCATTGTCGATACCGAAAATGCCAAAGACACCACATTCTTCTTTGATTTTATCCTCATCAGGATTAAATTCGCAGCTAGGATTTTGGACTTGTGTCGCCATTACCGTATCTCCTCGCCGATTTGATTCACTGCGCCCTCAACGTCGCCATCTTTCAAACGGTCAGCATAGGACTTAGCTTTGGCGTAGGGCAGAGCTTGTATCCAATCTCCAATTTTTGCTAGCACCGGGTAGAAGGTTGACCCCTCCAGCATGGGGGGTAGTTCCGCAGGGGGCGCTTCCAACTGTTCTCTCATGGAGCGCGGCATCTTTGCTATGACTTCAGGTGAGAATTCAGTTTCGTTTTGCGAAATGTAATCTCGAAACTCTTGGGCATCTTGTGAAGCGCGGTATTGCGAGGTTAGAAGCAACATACCAAGGGCTGCCACAATAAGACCGCGCGCAATGCCAAACCCTGCGCCAAATAATCTATCAATCAGGCCAATTTCTTTACCTTTGAGTTTCTTGACGACGCCGCTGAGTAAAAAGACCATAATCATGTAAGCGAGGGCAAAGGTGCCTAGCCCTAATGCTCCGTCGGCCAGCCATGAAGGAGAAATCATATCTTGCGCGGCAAAACGGTAGCGTCCGAAAACAAAGAGCGCGACAGAGGCAGCAATAAACAGGGCTAAAATCGAGGTCAGTTCCCGCATCAATCCACGGTTAGCAGCATAAAGCAGGGAAATAAGCAGAATAACTAATACGACAATATCAAAGCCGTTAAAATCCCAAGGACCAATGCTCATGTGGGCGTCTCACCATTTTAGGCGGCTTTAACGGTCGATCCCCAAGCAGAATCGTCTTCCAAGCCGCGTTCTGAGCTGGCTTCTACACGGCTAATCAAATCAGGCAAAGCCTTGATTGCAATGATTGGCAGCGCGGCGTTGTCATTTTTGGTGCGTTTCTTAGGCGGAGTTGCAGTGATAGCGGTTTTAAAGCCTAATTTGGCGGCTTCTTTGAGGCGCGCATCGGATCGCCCGACAGGGCGCACATCACCTGAAAGACTGATTTCGCCAAAAACAACACTGTCTTTGGGCAGGGGAACATCAAAGGCGGAGGATGCTATCGCCGCTGCGACGGCCAAATCAGCGGCTGGCTCATTTATTCGAAGGCCGCCGGCGACATTGAGATACACATCTTTTCCGGCAAAACTGACCCCGCAGCGGGCCTCTAATACGGCCAATACCATGGCGAGCCGCCCGCTATCCCAGCCGACAACAGCGCGGCGAGGTGTGCCAAAGGCCGCCGGTGCGACGAGAGCTTGAATTTCCGTCAAGACAGGGCGCGTGCCTTCAAGACCTGCGAAAACAGCCGCGCCGGATGAGGCTTCACCGCGGCCATCCAAAAACAAGGCCGAAGGGTTAGGGACTTCAGATAACCCGCTTTCGCGCATTTCAAAGACGCCAATTTCATCAGTAGGCCCGAAACGGTTTTTGTGCGCACGCAGAATACGAAATTGATGGGCGCGGTCGCCTTCGAAATAGAGCACCGCGTCAACCATATGTTCCACCACACGGGGCCCGGCAATCTGGCCGTCCTTTGTGACGTGGCCGACGAGAATAACACAGGCCCCTCGCTTCTTGGCGAAGCGGGTCAGTTCTTGGGCGCAGGCACGGACTTGGGCGACAGTGCCGGGCGCGGCTCCGAGTTGATCTGTCCATAAGGTTTGAATGGAGTCGATAATGACGACATCCGGGCGTTCGGCCATGAGGCCGTCTAATATTGGTCCGAGCGATGTTTCCGCCGCTAGGGCTACGGGCGCGTTGGACACACCTAGGCGTTTTGCCCGCCGCCTGACTTGGCCTTCGGATTCTTCGCCGGATATATAAGCGGCTTTGAGGCCTGAGGCAGCCAGTTTGCCGACAGCTTGCAAAAGCAATGTTGATTTCCCAATCCCAGGATCGCCGCCAACGAGAAGCGCAGAGCCCGGCACAAGCCCCCCGCCTGTGACGCGGTCGAGCTCTGCAATGCCCGTGCGCAAGCGAGGGACATCCGCGCTGACCCCGCCTAGGTCAACAAAATCAATCCCGCGCGATTTTTTACCGCCTTTACGAGAGGGTTTGGAATGTTGGCTTGTGATTTCTTCGACAAGCGTATTCCATTCGCCGCAACTGTCACAGCGTCCGGCCCATTTAGAATGGACAGAACCGCAGGATTGGCAGACAAAACAGGATGAAGGTTTGGGCATAAAGGACTCCGCATTTTCATGTATAAGAGCGAAATATCCTAGTAATGTCAATAAATGTTTATGCTTTGTTCTTTCACATCTCGTAGGTATTTAGTTTTTAAAGATCATTATCAAAATTATGTGTTCTAACGGTAACTTGATAAGGTAAGACTAATTTGGCATAGACCCTTTGTGGAAGAGAGTGGCATTGGATGATTTTTCCCTTTTTGGGAGACTCTAGGCACATCTTGGGAGACTGTAGGCACATCAATGGAAAACTTTACCTTTATCACGATCAGTTGTTACGCGCCTTCGAGAATTATGGACCGACTCACGTGACGTTTACTGATGGGGGGGCAATCGAGTCGTCGAGGGCGGAGTTTCTGGGGTACCAGATACGGTCCTTAAGTATGGAAACTGACCGCGCTTTGTTAGATGTCATGGCGGATTCTAACTTTACGATGACTGAATTTTATATTCTGCGAGCGCATTGGTTCAAAGGAGCTTTGAGCCTTATTGAAATTGAGGCTCATTCTAATCTGCCAGTTTTAGAGATTTCGGGTGCCTTAGAGACTTTGCAGGAAAAGTCTCTCATTAAGATCATACCCAACAGAGAGAATGACGCGGCGTCAGTTTATGAAATAACCTCACACGGCACTCAAGTTCGAGATAATCTCATGGCTAAATATTCTAATTTTATCTCTAGCCTATGTCGCGGCTTATCCCAAAAAGATATCGATCATGCGCTCTATGTGCTTTTGAAGCTTCATGAGAACGTGCATACACGAATTGGCCACGAAGCTGAGGTGATACCTATACGATAGAATTGGCCGATACGACTTGCTAAATTTCCTATTGCACTTTTGTACGAACACTATCAGTAAGATGGTGTGGGACTGTTATAGAATTCTTACTTGAATTTGTCATGACTGTTGTTTCAATGCGAAATGGGCTCATACATTCTGATCATTTGAGCCTTATCTTATTGCTATGATTATTCTGGCAAATAGGAATGTTTATGTCTGAATATAGGTCATTAAATCATGCCTTGGACGTTATCGAAAATTCGACGACTGACAAAGATGTATGGGACACACTTTTTAGCTTCGTTAAAATGTGCCGTATTGAGGCTTTGGTCTATCACTATCAACCTCCTCCTGGCTCAGCAGACTTTGCATATCCACTTGTTGTAAAACAATCCTTTGCGGGTGCAGATAGTAACCTAGCAGATGCAATTGATCATATTTTCAATGCAGCCTTGCGCGATCAAATAAGCATTGCTTCGGGCGAGTTCATTTGGCGTTATACTAGAAAGTCTCTGAGTGATGTTCTGCAGGATAGCCATAAACTCGACATTGATGGTGATGTTAAAGGTGTTAGCTTTCCCGTTCATGGCCCATTAGGTCGCACAGGATTCTTTTCGCTCGTTTTTGACAGAAATTTTCACGCCTCTAATGAAGACGAAATTCGTGTTTTAAAATGGGCCTGTCAGAATACGCATCAAGCCATCTGTAAAATTAAAATGTTGGAGTTTGAAAACAGCTCAAATCTTACAGATCGTGAGATCGAAATATTATCTTGGATTGCGCGAGGTAAGAGCAATAGCGTTATTGCCGATATTCTTAATATTTCTCATCATACCGTAAATACTTATGTGCGCCGTATTTTCTTAAAAACAAACACTAATGATCGCACATCCGCATGCTTATACGGAATCAGTAACGGGTTTATTCAGCTTTGAGTTTACGCCCTTTGCCAATAGCTATTAGGCCATTATGATTTCAATGAAATGTAGCTCGATTAAGCTACATGACATCATGTAGATGATTTAAGTCATTTTGATGTAATATTATTCGTATAAACTTAAATATGTTAGAGACATTTATAAGGGTGCTCTTGCACGTGTATTGTTATTTTGGCCGATGTCAGGTTAAAGTTTCAGTCTTTTGGAATATTGTCTAATACTCATAGTCATTGCCACTTCCTGCTAATGCGAGTATGAGCCATAATTTTAAAGTCGTAACGTCTCTATGAACGCGCGTAAGCCATCTATGAAAGACCTCCACAGCTACGATCGCCCAACGTTTCGCGGTATGTGGAGGTCTTTTTTTGCGCATAAGCTTGTGAAACCCTAAAATTACATCATTTACTTAAGCTTTAAACTGGCGTGAGGTTTGCAACACCTTTGCTAAATATAACGGTTTGAGTTTGCCTTAAGTCACTATATCGCAAAGGCAATGTCCCTTTTTGATCTTACAGTGCCATGCCAGCCTATTTAATAATTCTCTTTTTAGTTATTGCGGTGCTTTATGCGGCTGTCGGATTCGGGGGTGGCTCGACCTATAACGCGCTATTAGTTTTAAACGGGACTGATTATCGTATCCTGCCATCCATAGCTCTGGCGTGTAATATTGTTGTCGTTTCTGGCGGCATTTGGAGGTTTTCAAAATCCGGCCACCTTGCCCCTAAGGCTCTGCTGCCTTTCATGGCTGTGTCTGTGCCCGCCGCCTGGCTGGGGGGGCGATTACCTGTTTCTGAAACGCTTTTTATAGGGCTACTGGGGGGTGCATTATTGCTCAGCGGGTTAAGGTTGTTTTTGCAACGGGAGTTAATTTATGACGCAAAGGATAACCGCGTCATACCTTTATGGCTTGCAGGAGTTTCGGGCGGAGCTATTGGCTTGCTCTCGGGCCTCGTAGGGATTGGCGGCGGTATTTTCTTAGCGCCTGTGCTTTATGCCTTGCGCTGGGACACGCCGCGTAAAATCGCAGCGGCTTGTAGTCTGTTTATTCTGGTCAATTCAATCGCGGGACTTTCAGGGCAGGTGATGAAGCTCTCCGATACCCAATTGTTACCTTTGGTCTTGCCTTATTGGCCGTTGCTCATCGCGGTTTTTCTCGGCGGACAGATAGGTTCATGGATGGCCTCAAAGCGCCTTGAGCCTATCATCTTGAAACGCCTGACCGCCGCGTTGATCCTATATGTAGCTATACGTCTGATCTTTAAGTGGTTAGAGCTCACTAAGTTTTTATTCTAGCGTAGGGCCGCAAATAGAATAGCCGTAAATATATGTTTGGAGAATGGCTCCGCAAGCAGGACTCGATATTATAATAAATACTATTGTTAATCAATTACTTAGATGATTGCAAGTTTATAAAAAGTACACATAAAATTACGCATTAAAGTACACATGAAGTAACTAGAAGCCTTGTGCTCATTGCGATGAATAGATCGAATTTTTACCAAATATCTAAGCGATTTCTTGAGTGGGCTATAGTCGAATAGCACATGATTGAATTCAGGTATTTAAGATATTAGCGCTTAGATCATGACCTGCCCATATTAAGTGGTCCGCCTTTTAAGTTAGAGTTTGGCGGTTGTGGTCGCCCTGTTGGGTTGACCGTAACGCAGTGTAGGGCAGCCCAACAGGGCAAGGCAAGATAGTTTCTGGTGCCGGCGGTCGATAGCCAAGCGAGATCATAAACGACTTACTAATTAAACAACTCCTTTCTATTAATTAAAACCAAACGCACGGAGAAAAACGCTAT
>ENA-ORXR01000314-ORXR01000314.1-marine-metagenome-genome-assembly--contig:-NODE-314-length-71871-cov-5.836602_pt1 | contig 71871 bp, 61 predicted proteins | sample MGYA00237866_ERZ511479 | MGnify/ENA metagenome assembly ERZ511479 | reverse complement strand
TCCACTTGATCCTCGCGCCTAACCCTCGATCACATGAGGCTCCGCGACGAGTCACCGCCTTTTTCAACACCCTGCTAAGGAAAGTCCGATTAACTATGCCTCCCGCCACAGTGATTCACTACGGGTAGGATTTGCAGCGCTTTGCTGGAGCCACCAAATGGGCCCTTCGTTGCGAGCCAGATTTACTCAGACTTTTCTTAGGGAAGGTCTCGGTTCAAGTCCGCCTCTCGCCACAACGAATTTACGCTGCCACTGGAGTCTCTGGTCCACGAGGTGGGAATGGAGTTAATGGAGCCTTGGCTTCGATCACCTCAACGACACGGAGAACGCTTTCGATTTCGGTCAAAACTCGAACTTCTAGGCCTTCGTAAATCAGGGAGTCAATTTCTATGATGTCTTCAACACCAGGAATCGTTTTGAGATACTCAGCGAAAGCATCGGCTTCGAGCCTTCCCAAGCACAGAGTTGTTGGGCGATTTCCTCGGCGCTTAGCTTCACGCTTCAAATCCCGGACTTTCGCCGGATCCCACTGAATCGGCTGAACTTCGCGAAGTGCGATATCAGTTGTTCCGTCGCCTTCGATAAGGCGAAATTGAGGCTCAATGTAGAATGGTGGAAGCATAGTCAGGTATGTTGTTGTATGGAAATTATATATCATTAAGATACATAGGTCAAAGACTAAATCATAATTACTATAATTGAGCTGATTTTCATATACCGTGGTCGAACTAGGGAAATTCTTGTAGGGTAACGTCCAAATTTCATGATCAGCCAATCGTCACTTGCTCATCACAGCTCCCCCAATCACGGAGAAGTTCACGACCGACGGCCCAAAGAAGCGCCTTACCCCTAGCAGCGCACCGGACAGATAATCGGCCGAGAGCGGGATGCTGATCGCCGCCAAGGAATATTCGAACGACATCACGAAACACTGGTGGGTAGCTCGTGTGTTTTGCGAAAAATGCGGTGTGCTACCGAAGGATAGAACGCTTCGCTTCAACCATTCCTTGCATGACCGGCCCTCCTCGGTCTATGAAATTAATACCAATTACTGGAACATGTTCGACACCATTCAAGCCGCACCGCCAGACCCGATCTTAGGTCTCACCGACGCCTTCAACACAGACAATCGAGAGTCGAAGATCAATCTCGGTATCGGTGTCTATAAAAATGAGGCTGGGCAAACGCCGACGCTCGCCGCTGTGCGAACAGCTGAGACACAACTGCTCAGTGCAGATTTGCCCAAGGGCTACCTCCCAATTACTGGTTCGCCACTCTATGGACAACTTTCGCGCGAGCTTCTATTCGGCTCGGGACACGACCTCGTGACCAGTGGGCGAGCAGTAACAGCTCATACGCCAGGCGGAACCGGAGGACTACGAGTCGCCGGGGATTTCATGGCCGGACAGGCACCGGGCTCCAAGCTCTGGATCTCGACGCCGACTTGGGCCAACCATCCTTCGATCTTCTCGGCTGCGGGAATAGAGACCGCCAGCTATCGCTACTACGACGCTACCAAACATGGTCTCGATGCCACCGGAATGCTGGAAGACCTTGATGCAATTGCGGCCGGGGACGTGGTTCTTCTTCATGGATGCTGCCACAACCCAACCGGGGTCGACTTAGATCTCGACCAGTGGAAGCACGTGGCTGAGTTGCTCGCCGCTCGCAAAGCCGTTCCGCTCATCGACTTCGCCTACCAAGGTTTCGGAGCTGATTTGGAACAAGACGCAGCCGGACTCCGAGCCCTCGCTGATCTGTGTCCCGAGTTCATCGTCTGTGCCAGCTACTCGAAAAATTTCGGCCTCTACAACGAGCGAGTCGGCGCTACGACCTTCGTCTGCCCCGACGCATCCACGGCAAAAAATGTCGCCAGCCAGCTAAAGGTCGTCATTCGACGAAATTACTCCAACCCGCCTGCTCACGGGGGTAAGATCGTCGAGACGATTCTCTCTGATGCCACGCTCACTGCGCAGTGGCAGAGCGAACTGGCGGCCATGCGTGACCGCATCAACTCCGTGCGCGTCGAACTCGCTACCGCACTCGACAGCGCAGGTCTAGCTTTGTCTGCTCAGGGAAATAGCTTTCTGACCCATCAGAATGGGATGTTTGGCTTCAGTGGCCTCAGCAAAGACGAAGTCGCCACTCTTCGAAAAGACCATGCCGTCTACATGGTCGCTTCTGGCCGGATCAATGTCGCAGGAATCACCCCAGCAAATATCGACCACCTCGTCTCCGCCATTGCTGCGGTACGGGCCTAATCGGAGCTTGGCACACCGTTAAATGGGGTGACGAGGGATGAAAAAAGCCTCAGACGATATCTATTTCGAGCGCACAGCGCACGAGATTGCCGAAGGTAATTTCAGTGCGGCAGCATGGGCACGAGCACTTTCCGAGGAGGCTGGAGATCCTCAACGATCATTGGCGAAATATATAAAGCTGCGTGTGGTAGAATTGGCAAGCGAAGCAGAAAACAATAGGGTGCTGTCTGCGGGGTATTCCAGTCCTCCCCGATTTGTGTCTAAGAAGGGAGTGAAAACGCACTTTTACGTGACATGCCCACACTGTGCCAAGGACTGTCGAATTCGCGTTGAAGGCAAATCCAATCCGAAGAAGTGCAGCGGGTGCGGAAAACGATTCATTCTGCCGGACTAGAAAAACCGTCACATACCCATAAGGATAGTCTAAGGCCTCCAGCGTTCCAAACGACCAGTGTGGGGATCGACCCGGATGCAGAAATAGTTAGAGGGAGCGGAGGTTTCAAGGTTCGTTGCGCCACCTGGGTTTGAGCGAACGATCGTCAGGTGCCATTGATCGTTCGCTACGGTTGTTGGGGACAGCGTTGTCGAACCATCAGGGAGAAAGCGGAACCCGGTATATGTTCGGGCAGCATCGTTGGCAGCAGGCGCGAAGGCATCATCTTCCAGGAAGGGGTCTGGTGTAGGCTGTGCCGCAGGATCGATGAGGCCTCCCCCACTCGACGGGTCGACTAATGTCGAGAGCTTCTTCGAATTCCCCTCCCCTGAACTGATGACCATTGGTGCCGTGAGGACGTGATCGTTAGCAGCTTTCTTCAGAGTGACAACGACGCCGCCAGTGGGCTGGACGACAGGAACTTGCTCAAAGAAACCAACCCCACGCACCTCACTAACCCCAAACTCATCGGCGTAGGTATAAAAAATCACATCGACCGGGCTGTTAGAAGCAATCGCCCGCTGCTGAACTTCAATGAGCTTACCGTAGAGAGTTTCCCCCGCTGCGGTAAGTGCGGTTCCCTGCGTGGTACTTGACGTAATGCCAACCCCTAGCGCGAACAGAATCGCGATGATCGTGATAACGGTAATGAGCTCAACAAGAGTGAACCCTCCACGCTTCGATCTCGTCTCTGAAGAAATCATGGTGCAACGGAAGTAGCGTCCCACTTGCCCGAGCGGAGGGCGATCGTGGTGGAGAAGACGCGATAGTTAATGTTCATGTCAGTTAGGGTTTCCTCAAGAGTTTCGAGGTCGTCCTTGTAGTCGGCTGAAGAGGTGAACAAGCCAGAAAGCGCCGCGTTCTGAAGATAGGCTGGCGGCGTCGGACCGGGGTTAATACGGCTGACCGCAGCCTCATCGATGGCGACCAGAGTGATCTCGACAAGCGGTGGAAGGAGATGCTGAAGCGAGTTCGTTGCACCAAACGGTCCGTGACTCCGAGAGTCATACGAATAGGTCGGAGCAATGTTCACTGCGTCGGCATAGGAGGTAGGGTCACCAGGTTCCGGGAGCGCACTCCTGGGCGAAACAAACAAAGCGATCACATTCTCGGCAACCAAACGAGATGTTCCATCATTCCCACCTCCTGGAAGCCAGCCAAGCTTCGTGTCCGCATTGAACCAATCCGTAGATGTCGGATTTTGGGTGTAGATCTCGTTGCCGTCATCGGTACCGAATTGCTCGCTTGTCGGCATCCACTCCCAGAGCCGGTATCGCCATCGCGGAGGAGCCGCGGCTCCCATGAATCCGGGGGCTAACTCCGTGCCGTCTGTGTATTGGATATAGTAGCCGCGTCCGTTGAGAAGGCTGCCCAAGTTTTCTAAGTCAGGATTCTGGGTATGCCCGAGGTAGGCTTGAAAAAAGATCGCGTGGGACGGACGAACCGCTTCCGTTTGATCGGTGAGAATCGCTGTCCCCGAACCACCAGTCCCTGCATTACCCGTAACGAAGTGCAGCTCCGATTTTCTGGCGTAGCTCTCGATATCATCAGCCCCGGTGTATTGATAGTCCAGATAGGTGTTGAGAGTCGACTGACTGACATTCCGAGTGATAAGTTCGAAAGCGACCCGCGCATCCCTAAAATGGGAAACCCTAGAAGCGGCATTCGACCAGGTGTCGCGAGCCTGCGTGACCACAGAGCCAACGATCCCCATCATCAGGGCGAAGACTGTCATCGCTACGATGAGTTCAATCAGGCTAAATCCCTGACCAGCTGTAGATGTTCGGCGATGTCTCATGGGGTCACTGGCAGGCCGTCAATATCGGACATGTTGGAAATAATAGCGGAGTAGGTATCGACCCGGGAGTCCATCCCATCGACCCCAATTTCAGGACCGTAGCCTACTCCAGTGTCAAACTGAGGGGTGGGAATCGTAGTGATATCGATATGAACCCGCCGAAGATTACCGATTGTCCCAGCCGGAAAAACCGAAGGGTCATCAGGAAGAAGATAAGAGGTTAATGTCGGCACGGGGGTCGTCTGATCGAGAACTACATCCCGTGGCGCGACCCGAACGCGAACCCGAAAAAGTGCTTCACTACTCTGCGCCGGGCGGAGCTCGATCCCCTGATTGTCGAAATAACGAATACCGGCGACTTTGTGGTCGAAGGTGTGCAACGTCGACCACTCGTGGAGCAGTAGATCCGAGATGATATTCTGAGAGATGCGTCGTCCCATCGAAAGGTGAGAAGCGTCCCGGAGGGCGTTGACACCGGTTGGCATCAGGCAGAGCAAAAGGAGCACTCCTGTGCCGATAATTCCTACCGAGATCGTGACTTCGATCAGGGAAAATGCCTTTCTCAACCGAGCGTTGAGGCGGGGTTTAGATTTTGTGGGGTTAGAGATCATGGCTCGAAGCGTTTCGAGTGGACGACACGGAAGCGGTAAAAACTATCGAGGTTCTTTCCACCGAGAAGCGAAGACTGAGTCGGAACCACAGTGGCGTAATCAGGAACCCCAGGCTCTTTAGGGTCAATGAACCGCTCGATCACAGTAGAGCCACGGTATTCACTGACTGTCGTCAACTTCGTGGGATCGATTTCGCCGGTTGGCACATCGGGAAGCTGTCGGAACACCTGTGCCCTCATGTGGACGCGGTAGGTGTTCGACTTGGTTGTCAGACGCGGATAGAGGTGAGCGTACGGGCGTTCTCTGGAGTTGTCTCCTGTCGGGGAATGGGCTTCCCAGAACTGGTGCATTTCCTGATCGACTTTGGAATTGCCGTCGTTGGTCAAGGCAATCGGCTGAGCAGACCACGGTGACACTCCGGCGAGATAGCCTCTGGCAGGGCCATCTGTCATATCGGGAACCAGGTGAATATCGCAGATCTCTCCGGGGCTTCGGAACAGCTCACCTTCTTCGGTATGTTTGACATCCCACTGTTTGAGAGTCTCATCCAAATGGATCTTCCTTCGGAGTCCCGTAGCTGGTGGGGGAATATCGTAGTCGGGGCCACTGTGATCCCAGTTTTTGTAGTCGGCGGCGAGTTCGTCGGGCACACAGAGCATCTCCTCCGCCTTCATCACGCCGTGGAGGCCAGTCTTCCGCTCGATGTAGCTGAATGGAAGAATCTGGGTATTGAGATTAATTTTTCCAGCCGTCGAATGAGGTTCACTGATGGCGTAAGGCTCGACGACTGGCATCCAGAACAGATCGAGCCAAAGATGGTCTGGGATCTCACCTCCAGCGTTGGTGTCAGAGTGGTCAGGGTGGTTGGGGTGGCCGTCGTAAACTCCACCGATTGGAGGTTGTGGTCGGAACAACAGGGTCTCCCATGGTCTACCGCGCTTCACTCCTGTCGGAAGAGAACCTAGCATCACCGGCGAGGGGACCTGTCGGTTCGGTGAAAACAGAGCCTCTTCAGCCTCGGTGCTGGCCCAGCTGACGGTGAGATACGGAATATCACGATCGAACGCATTCTGGCCTGCTTTATTACTACGCTTGGCATTACCATCGTCGGCCTTGTTGATGTACGCCCCATCAGGAGTTAACGCGACGCCGTTGTCGAAGTCTCCAGTGGTGACGTGATCGCTTAATACGACCGAGCCATCGGTTACGATGCCACGAGGGTAATACGGGGTCTTTGAGAAGTGATAATGAGCATCGGTAAGCTGAGTCGGGATCTCCTGGGAGGCTACGGTTGGGATCTGGTAACTATCGGTGCTAACAGAGTTACTGTATCCTAACATATAGTGCGGACCCGCGGCGCTATGCCATAATAAGTGGTCGATCCTGTCTTCCGCGCTGTCAGAAAAATAGGCATCATGGGGTTGGTAGAGTTCAGCAGGAACATCGCGGTGGCCGAATGCCATCCTGAGATCTCCGGGAGTGAAGGCACCATCGCTGCTGCCTGAAGGGTCAGTAATCACGAGACTCCGCACGACGTCGCCATAGCGGAGAAGGCCTCCCTGAAGCGGAGTGTAAACCCCGTCGATATTTCCCCCACTTGGGCTAGCTGCGTAGTTGTTTGTCGTGGTATTCGCTCCCCACCAGTTGGTGTGGGAAGAAGGCGAATTTCCCTGACGCCCAATTGGCCCAGTTGGAACAAAGCCAACCCCTGACATCGGTGTGCCGAGCGGCCGCATCCAATCCGGAGGAGCCCCCCATGGATAGGATGGAATCTTATTAATCTGGCTGATTCTGGAATCCCAATGCCACCACCCCTGAGGCGTAACGTAGTTTCCGTCACCGTTATCCCAATTACTATCTGGGGAAGCTTGTGCGAGATAGGGACGGGGAAACCCAGGAGTCTCGTGCGACGGCCATTCGAATGTGTAAGAGTTTAAGTGGAACGGGCCGAGCCGATTAAAACTGTAACCATTCGTCGCGTGAAACACTTCTGCGGTAACTGTACCTCCCCTAAACCGAATCCTCGCGTTGCGAGGATCAGCGGGGACTTTGATCATGACAACATTTCCACGCAATTTCCCCCGGTTCGGAGTGCTGGGATCCTGCGGCCCACTGCCCCGCTCTAACCACGGCCGAACACCCACATGCCCCCCCCAGTAGCGGGAATGGTAGCCCCCACCATCGCCAACATCGATCCGCTGCATGTCATAGGGGAAAAGATCGACCCACTTTTCAACAGTGTCAGTAGCACTTTCATAGCCCCAGATCTGCAGCCCTTTTAACCCCTCCACCACAGCACCAATCCTACCTCCGCCAGACCGACGCCATCCATGAGCCACCACGGCACTGTCGACAATCATCGCTGCAGACAACGCGATACGGTCATCGGGGAGTTGACGAATCTCTGGTGTCGCAGCAACGCCGTCGTGATCCACAAGAGGCAGCGAAGTATAATCTTTAATGTCGGTAAACCCAGGATGGTTGGCTTGATTAGATTCAGGCCAAAAATGTGGGTCAACCGTAGCGATGAACGCGAGTCCGACTGAACTGATGCCATAGTATCGACCGAAACCTCGAGTCTCTTCTGCGACGCCAACACTTTTGGTTAGCGGATGAAGCTGACCAAATCCGTCGACAAAATCGACCTTTTTGGGATTTTCCAAATCTCGCGCTGGATCAAGCCCGTTGATCGTCCTGATGTAGTCGAACGAAGCTGTGATGAGATTGTCGCGATCGTTGCCAGTCCGCCCCGAGAAATTCGAAGTCGCCTCATTGTATTTTTCCTCAAAATTCCCGCCATATCCTGGAACGTCAAAATTATCAGAGGTTAGGGCAGCTAGGTAATCCCACAGTTCGCCGTTCCGCGGCTCATCCCACTCGGAGTCGATCGTTCTCGGATCAACCCGCTGGAAAATATATGGATTTCGTTGTTCACCAGAATCAATCAGGCCGTTGGAATTGGAATCGTTCCAGCCCATCGTTGAGACAAACTCGAAGACCTTGTCGGATGGGGAAAGCCAGTAATCGCCGACATTCGATGACTTCGCCCTTTCCTCCGAATCAATTGGCCACATGCAAACCTTCGGAAACCCAAATAAATTCAACTCAGAAGCCCGGCTGCTCGCCGTTAGGAAGAAACGGGATCGCTCCAAACGGGATCGGTCAAGTAGGCTGGGCTGCTGCTCGCTCCGGTCTGGCTTGAGTAAAAATTCATCGACTGAGGCGTAGAGGCGGTCTTGATCGGACGTAGGGTTGATCGAAAATATCGCCAAGGTGGGATCCCAGAACGTGCCGGACTGGCTACCTCCGCCAATGATTCTAGGAACCATGCTGTAAATCGTTTCCTTGTTAGCTGGAGTCAGCGTTCCAGGAAACAGCACTGGGCTCAGAGCGGTGGTTGCGGGGTGACCGGGATAGCGCTGCCACTCGTTCTTTCCAGGCTGATACTTCGCATACCAGACATCGCCGCTCTGAGGTTCGGTGCCTGAAATATCGCCACCAGTAACGCGGGGAACATCCCAGAAAGTCGGCTCCGAAGCCGTATTAATATTGATCTTCGAAGTCTCATCGTCAGCCCAGAAAGCAATACGCCCGATAATCGGGTTCTCAGCCGTCACCTTACCCGCAGGAACGAAAACATTGGATACATCCAGATGACCGACAGTCCCGTCCTTGAGAACATAAATCCACTCGACTGGCATCGGAAGACGGGCCGTCAAGTCGGCAGCAGGTATGACACCAGGAAACGCCGAGTCATATCCAAATCCCTCAATGGCTCCGGGATCTTGATAACTTCCCCCAGTGACGGGGAAGGCTGCGCGGGGGTCGACAATCGGATAATGAACAGATATCAGGCCCGCACCCACGCGCTCAACAGGTTCATTAAGGTCAACGTACCGAGCCGGGAAAGTTTCCCAGTTTGGATCCGGAAAGTCAGCCGACAACAGTTGTTCGCTCCCGCCATTAGAGCGGTTAATGATCATGTCTGAATCCGAATAGAGCTTATGGCCGGCGACGAACTCGCCCTGCTGATCCCAACGCCGGATAGCTCCCGGCTGGGAAGCCCAAGTCTCGCCAAGAACTCCAGTCGCGTCACGAATCTGCCCGATCACCAGATTGGTCGCTGTTTCAGCTAGGCTTCGAGCCTCGACTTGGTCTGCGTAAACGACAGCACTTCGCATCTCTGTCCGGCTCAACGAAAATAGAGCGAGAAACAGAATGGTGAGCAGTGCCAGCATCACGACCGACATTAGGATCGCGATCCCTTTTCGGTTCCATCGAGGGTTTTTGGTTCTATTCAAAGGGTCGGAAGAAGAGGTGTTAACAAAAAATGGTGTCTGAATACCACCAAAGCAATACTACATTGTCAATACATAACAAAGTTCTTTTTCAGGCACACCTACATTTTTTCTGAAGCCCACGCCGCTTTTTCATACGTAAATCACGTAAAATTGTTCATCCCGAGTCTTCGACAACAGAACCGACTGCGGAGTGACTTGATCGACGTTGAGGAGATGGTTGGTTCCCCGCGTGCCCACATCGATCGATCGAGAAACCTTCATCCCATTCAAGGCGTCGGATATCGTTGAGATGTGCCTTGATGACGCAGAATCCGCATCCAGAAAATTGGAGCCGCAAGCATTTCGGTCTTTGGCTAAAATGCTGTCTTATGTGTTTCATCACGAGTTTCATCAAAAGCTCGAAAAGCTGAAGGCGGCCTATGCTCCATTCGATCCGGACGCCGACAGCCGATCTCTCTATCCCCTATCGGATCAAGGTGTTATCAAAGCCAGAAAGGAACTTTTCGAAGGACTTACCGACGTCTTGGAGAAAGCCAATTACGTCCCGCTGACCCGCGAACAGCTCGAAAAATCGCTGGCGAACTCGTCCCTTTTTAAGATCAGGCTGGACGTGGATTTCGATGATTTCGACGATTTAGTTTTCTTCGTCCGAGGCGAACGACGCCGCGAAGAAATCGTTAAAAAATTCTTCAGGAAGAAGACCGTCCAGTTTGACCTTTTCGAGAGGGTCGCCGTCTACGTGCGGTTCAAAGATCAGCCGTATTTCGATGCTCTAGGACGAGAAAACCTAGAATTTACCCCAGGCTCAACCGTGCTCAAACTGTTCCGGAATGTGCCAAAGGGCGATCTCGAAGTCCTGATTCCTAATGTTCAGGTCAAAATGCGCGGCATTGATAAGCTGTTAATCGGCGTTCCAGCAGCCATCGGCGGCATTGTCGTTCTGGTGACCAAACTCCTGTCGGTCATCGTGCTTGTTGGGGCAATGCTCCTATTCTGGATGGGCATGGGCGAGGAACCAGTGATCGATGCAAAGGCGCTGATTGCCGCAGGAGCAGCACTGGGAACCGCTGGCGGGTATGTCTTGAAACAAGTCAGTAACTTCAAGAATCGAAAAATCCGCTTTCTCAAAGCCCTGTCCGACCAACTCTATTTCAAAAATCTCGATAACAATGCCGGAGTCATCTACAGCTTAGTGAGCGGAGCCGAGGACGAAGAGCTCAAGGAGGCTCTCCTCGCCTACTACTTTCTTCTCAATCAAAGCTCCCCTCTCTCTACCTGCGAACTGGATACTCAAATCGAACAGTGGTTTGAGAAACGCTGGGATTGGCAACTCGACTTCGATGTCGAAGATGCTCTGGGCAAACTCGAACGGCTCAAATTGGCATCTGTAGAGAATGAGACCTGGAGTGTGGTGCCCTTGGAAATGGCGGCCCAGACCTTGGAAACGCTCTGGGATCAATTCTTCGATTTCGGCAATGCAACTTCAGCGTCTTAGACAGTAGCTCTAAAACGAATGCCGGAGCAGTTGCTTCGATGGAACGACGACCTTGCTCGCCTTTGTAGTATCGACGAACAAATCGACGGCCACCGGTTGGACATCTGGATTCCATAAGACCGCGGTGCGCTTACCGGATTTTTGGAACACGAGAGATGTCGGCAACGAAGTGTGGGCGGTGAGATCAACCTCTCCGAGATCACGGTGGGCGTGGGCGAGGTAATATGGGATGCCAGTGTGCTTGTGAGAAACCTGGTGCTCCGCTGCTGACGCATGTTCATGGGGTGCGGGCCAAAGGCCGTGCCTTCCAGATCCCAGCCCATCTCTTTCCAATTCGTTTCGAAATCGAACAGGAGCTTACTCGTTGCAGGAGGCGGAGACGGATCGACTGGCTCGACCAGAAGTGGCTCACCTTCGACAAGCATGGTGCCATCGCCACTCCAGCCTTTCGGGTACCAAATTTTCAAGGCGGCCGGATCGGCACTGATCGTTAGAGGATAGGCGAAGAGCTTCCCCGGAAATGTCTTTTCCGCCAGCAGCGTCGTCCACCAGTCGTTGGTCGGCAACGGACGACCAATCGCCTCATCGACGAGTAACGGACGACGTTTAAGTAACCTAGTCACCCCGTCGTTCTTTGGCGGCTCAGGCGCAAAGGATTGACCGGAGAGCGAGTGGCCTGAAGGCAGAGACAATGCCAATCAATACATAGGTCATTGCGGATCGATGCATAATTTTGCAAATACGGACTAGGAAAGTTATAGAGCCGACTTACCGCTCCGTAAAGCTCCCAGTGTCGCAATCGTTTAGAATACTGACGGACTATTGCTCAATGATTTCGGCAATCCCCTCCCCTTCTCTATCAGCAGGTGTTGCGGACTCTTGATTGTCTCCCTGATCCGGCAATTCGACCTGACTCCAGTTCAATTCATTGATCACGTCGCGATGAAACGTCTCGCCGTCAGGTGGCAGGCAAACCACGAACCACTCAATAAGAAATTCGGGATAAGGAGCGAGCAGCGAACTGCGATCCGTTGCTTGGGTTAAGACCCAAGCCGTTCCACCTCCTTCGCGCTCACTTCGCCAGCGCTCATAGGCCTGCGACGTTTGAGGGAGACGAAGGGACGAACGGTATCCACGGCGTTCGTGGGTGGTCTGCGCGTTTGTCCAAAGCGGTGCGATCTGGACTGTCTGAGCCGCTAAATGAGCTACCGCCGCTTGGGTCTGGGGATCGTTCGTGCCGACCGCTGTTTCCGCCAATTGGTTGGCATAGAGTCGCGCCCGAACGAAGTCTCCACTCACGAGGTGAGCGTATACCCGAAGCACCTCAGTAGGCACATACTCCTGATCAACCCCACGGGCATCAGCGACCTCAAGTGCGGCCATCAGACCGATGACTATTTCGGCATGCTTCTCAAACTCTGAATCTTCTGCCCAAACGACCGAATCCAGAAAAACGCACCAAGACCGCAGAGCCGCAGATTCGCGAGAAGTCGTTGGAAGAGCCCTGCCATCCACGAGAACCTGAGTCAGCTTCGCGCTTTGCCCCGGTGTATGACCGCGCCAAATCGCATCCGCCAAAGTAATCGCGATCTCCGCAACCGTCCGATGGGTTTCAGACAGGCGATTCATATCGATGCGATCTGCCAGAAAATCAGCCCCACTTGTTGCGTCGGAAAAACCATCAGCGTCCTCAAGAGCCCTCATCAATGAGCTCACATTCAAATCGATCTGGTTGGTATCGAGCTTCGCGAAAGGCGGCCGACTCAAAGGCCGATTATTCGTTTCCAACAACTCGGTTGGCTCTCTCGAGTTTCCGATCATCTCCTCAAGTAAAAGCCGCTCGTCATTCTCCATGCCGGAAAGGACGGATGACAGCTGATCCGCGACAATTGTCTCATCGTCTAAACTGGGTTCGGCCGGGCGAATCGGTTCCGAGTTTTGACCATTGTTGACGATCGATTTCCGGTGCTTCGCTAACCAAACTATGCCCAAAAACCCACACAGAAGAACACCGAGGAGCGCGATGAGAACCGGTGTCTTAAATTGTTTCCGATCTTGAGTGGGCGGATTTTCAACATCCAGCGGAGGCGGTAGATCATTCTTCTCAGCACCCAGCGACCTCATGATTTGCCCACTTGGAACTGCAGACGGTTCCGAAATGGGTGGCACCTCATATTCGCTTGTCTTCTCAAAGTCAGAAGCTTCGCTTTCGTCTGGATCACTGAGCACTTTTGTCTCAACAGGCCCCGCACCTAAGATCGGATTGCCGGTGCTGAGATCGGCTAAAACTTCAAAGGTGCTCGGTGGTCGATCAACAGCTGCGGGCTCAAGCATCGCATCAATCACCTGAGCCCAATGCAGACCAATTCTCGACTCGTATTCTGAACCCACGAGGGCAATCCCCCTCGGGTTGTCGATTCGCTCCCGGGCATCTGGCACTCGGTTTCCAGTGACCAGCTCATGAGCGATCGCTCCGACACAATACAAGTCCGTTCTGGGATCTGGCGGAGATTTCGTCCCTCCATAACTTTCGATCGGCGAATATCCCGCGATCAGCGTCTGACCCGATCCATCATTTGTCGATCGAACTTCCGAACGACGAATCAATCCAGTCGGACGAAACCCAGTGAGCGTCGGCCGACCTCCTGTCGATACTAAAACAGAGTCAGTAGTAATTCTTCCGTGGACGAGTCCGTTTCGATGGCACTCGCCCAAGCCCCGGAGCACCGGCTCAATGATACGGTCTAAGGTAGCTCCTGATGGCTCAACGCCGGATCGAATAAAGCCCGTGAGCGCCGAATTGTACAAGATGTCACCGATCCAGTAGGCAGTCCCATTCATCTCCTCGACCCTGTCTACACCTTCAATTGCCGGGTGATTGATTGTAGCCAGCAACTTCCCGACCATCACGAACCCTTCGAAATCGACATCATCCCCGAGGTCGACCTCGATGCCTCGCCGAACGGTAGTCCCATCGGTCGGAAACAGCTCCCGCATCGACAGATCCTTGCCCAAATCGTCAGCGACACTATATAGCAACGTTGTCGGGTCTTCGGAAATCAACTTTCCGACGCGATATGTTTGATCGACTCCGATCGACTGGCTCAGCTCAATCGGTGTTCTCAGGTGCGAATCCATAGAGATATCTATGGTGACATAACATTCAGTTGGGTCAAACCATCCTAGGGAAGGTCTGATTAGTTCGGTCATCCAGCGCAAAGCGCCCCCAGACCTCCGTGGCATGAACGTCCCCGGTCATAGCCCCAGAGAGCGACGACCGAGACGGTCGGGCCACGTTCTTCGATCACCCCCCTAACTAAAAAGGGCGGAGACCCCGTCGGCATGAGATTTCCGACGAGGCCTCCTTTCCGGCTCACACCCCTGAGAGCCGGAACCACCGTTCATTGCTGAGAAGTGGCAAGCCTATGACGGAATAGCCTTGGCAGGTTGCGGAAGAAACGAGTGTTCGGACGTCAAGGGATTGGCCATCATGGTCACGGTTGTGCACAGCGGCCTGATGCTTCACTCGGTGCGCGACCACTTTCTCTCACGGGTTGGCGAATGAGAGGTAAGTCGATCTAGTCGCGAATCGTCGCCCGCATCTGATCGAAGATGCTGCCAACGTCTTCCGCTGCGACTGGCTTATTCATCTCCTCCTGATAGTCGATCTCATCGATATGCTCTCGATCGAGTTCTTTGAGGAACGATGATGGCATACAGGGAACCTTGTCTCCCCATTTGATTCGAGTCCGGCACCAGCTCATCACCAACTGCTTCTGAGCGCGGGTAATCCCGACATAGAGGAGGCGGCGTTCTTCGTCGCGAGTCCCCTCTTCGACCGACCTGCGGTGGGGTAAAATCCCTTCTTCAAGGCCAACCAAATAGACATTGGGAAACTCTAGGCCTTTCGACGCATGCAAGGTGATCAGGCAGACGCCCGATTTCTTTTCGATGTCATCATCCTGTTTCTCCTCACCTAGCGCGACATCATCCAGGAAATCACGCAGGCTTGCTTTGGGCTTCTTCTTGAAAAATTTCCGGATCGATTCAGACAACTGAGCCAGACCCTCAGTTCGAGCGAGAGCTTCTTCCGGCCTTTTACAGATTCGTGGTAACCACTCCTTGTAGCCAATCTCGGTAACCAGAGCGTCGAGAAGCTCCCCGCGCTCAATTCCACCGGTGGCAAAAGCTTCGCGGTATTTTTCGAGGAGATTGAGAAGTTGGTCAATGCCCCGCTGAGCGGCTTTGGAAATGTGCCCACGGAATGCTGGGTGCACCATCGCAGTGGAAATGGGAGCCTTGAGATCGACGCTGGTTTCGGTGGCAACACTTAGTGTCTTGTCGCCGATTCCCCGCGGTGGCGAGTTAGCGATTCGCAGCAACGAAATGTCATCATCGACACTTTCGATCGCGCCCAGGTAGGCCAATAGATCGCGGATCTCGCGACGGTCAAAAAAGCTCTGACCACCGACCACCCGATATGGGATTTTCATCTCCCTGAGAGCTTGCTCCATTGGCCGGCTCTGAGAGTTCGTCCGAAACAGGATCGCATAGTCTTCCCATGGTCGCTGGAGTTCGTGATGCCCTGACCAAATCTCTCCGGCTACGAATTCCGACTCAGTCGCATCATCCGGCATCTCCATCAGACGCAGACGCTCACCGCCTTTGATATTGCTCCACAGCGCCTTTTCACGACGCCCGATGTTATGCAGAATCAGTGAGTTCGCCGTGTGCAAAATCGCCGTCGTAGAGCGGTAATTTTCCTCGAGCTTAACCACTGCGGGATTGTCGAAGGCGCGCTCAAACTCCAAAATGTTCGCAATCTCTGCCCCCCGCCAACCGTAAATGCTCTGGTCGTCATCGCCAACGACGCAAATATTCTGGTGCTCGCCGCAGAGGTTCCGCATCAGATCCATCTGCAACTTGTTGGTGTCTTGGAACTCATCGACCATGACATATCGGAACTTCGCCGCCCAGCGAGCGCGAACATCCGGATGATCACGCAGGAGATCGCAGGCCAAGACCAACAAGTCGTCGAAATCGACCGCATTGAGAGTCCGGAGTTCAGCGCGATAGGCCCGCGCTACTGCTGACAGCAGAGTATCCTGACCGTCATCGACTTCTCTATTGTTGTTGCGCGCGTGACTGATCAACGAAATCGCCGCCATCGGCTCGAGCTTCTCGTCTTTGGCGGCAAGACGGACGATGATTTTGCGGATGAGGCCGACTTGGTCACCGGAAGCATAAATCGCGAAATTGGTCTTATAGCCGAGCTGAAGCTTCTGAATATCAGCTCTCAACATCCGAACACAGAGCGAGTGAAAGGTGCAAACCGTAAGCTCCTTCCCACGCCCCTTGCCGACCATTTCACTGACCCGCTCACGCATCTCCGAAGCGGCCTTATTGGTGAAAGTTACAGCCAGAATCTGCGATGCTGCGATCTTCTGGGTCAGCATGTAGGCGATCCGAGAAGTCACCGTTCGGGTCTTTCCCGTACCCGCACCGGCCAAAATGAGGACAGGCCCGTCGACTTGAACGACGGCACTCTTCTGCTGGGGGTTTAATAGGGACGGATCGAATTTCGCCATCGGATTCAGGTCGTGACTGCACGTACGCCGTGGTCGCTGAAGGGTCAACTAACAGACGCTGCATCCCGACGCATTTTTGCGGTGTGATCTACCTTTTTGTGCCAATTTTACGCCCAGTCTCAGCCAAGCTCACCCGGCTGCGAGCTAAGAAGTCTCTCGAAGACTTCGAGTATTAAGACGTCGTCCGATCAGATCAGATGATGGGTTAGCCAAGAGTCAATCAAACCTGCTAGAGGACAGGACTCAGCGCAGCGACCAGCAGATCAACGTTCCGTTTCGTGCAGGAATGCCCCATGATACCTATCCGCCAAGCCTTTCCAGCCATCGGGCCAAGTCCCGCCCCGATCTCGATTCCATAGTCGTTGAGCAAGGTGCTGCGCACCGCTCCGTCAATGCCAGTCCTCGAATCTTCCCTAGCGGATTTCGCTGTGAACAACTTGGAAATCGCCGCGCAAGTTTCGCTCTAGCAACCAACGCCAGCGGTCGGCCTTCCCTCTGCCAGCGGAACCGAATTCTGCGATCAACAACCTCCTACCAGACTCGCGCCCAAAATCGACAATGCGGAACACCGGCTCCACCCCCATCCGAAGAAAACAGCTGAGAGGAACATCCCAATGCCCCGCGTTCCAGAGCAGTGAAGCCATTGGCGAATCCGGCGATTCCGAAACTGCGACCAAGGCACTGCGCAATTCTGATTCGCTATACTTCTTCACTAGCCGATTCGCTGCGCGCTGATTGCGCAACCTCTCCAAGTATGCGGCGAGCGGGTTTCGAGAGGCCACCGCCATTTCTTCCAAAATCTCGTTCGCATGCAATGACATCGCAGCCTGAAATTGCTCGCGACTGAGAACCCCAGCTTCGAAATCCCTCGCCAATTGCCGAGGCGTCGGCATGAGGTGCCCAACACGACTCGTCGGCGTTATCCCCGATGAAGTCGCTGAGTTTGTCCCCTTGGTCGATCGAACCATTACGGGAACGATCTTAGGCCCATTCGCTGGCCAACGACAAGCTCAGGAATACCGAACTAATCTGAAATCCCGCCGCTCTGCACGAACGCCTGGAGCTTGGGGTAGAAGCGGATGAAATCAGCATCGAATTCGGCCTCATGAAGGGTCAGCTCCTCAGCGGCACCAGCAATCGCGCCAATCCGGGGGGATCGCAGGGACACTCGATCGAGCGACCGATCGATCCCCCTCAGTGTCGCGTACCGGCCCAACCAATTCTCCTCGATCATGAAACTCAGAGCACGCTGCGCATGCGGCTCAACCACGCTGTCTTCTACCTCCCGAAGCGAGGCATAGTAAGACGCTACCGATTCATCGAGACCGGTCGTATTGCCCATTTCCATCCAGTGCCTGCACAGAAAATAGTCATAGAAAATATCGACTATCACCCCAGCAAAGCGGCGTCGCTCTTTGGACAGACGCCCCTTGCTAGCCTTCCAGTCCGGATGGCTATCGGTAAATGCGTCGATCCGGCGATGCATATGAATCCCAGCACAAACTTGTTCCGAATAGCGATCCGAAGGGTCTCCTGTGACGAAGTCGCCGAGGAAATTACCGAGCAAAGATTCCGGATCCGTCTCCGAAAGATGAAAGTGAGCAAGAAAGTTCACAGATCAAAGGCTAACCGAACTAGCGCCAATTTTCTAAGAAAAGACGCAACCGGAAGCTCGCGAAGGACTTTACTCTATGATCCGCAGACGCTTTGTTGTCAGACCAGCGCACAATTCGGTGCCAAGATGAGCCAGTGCTCCATTCATGAGTCAAAACCCCGACAGCCCTGAGGACAAGCGAAAGCTCCGGGATGAGGCTGCCGAAAAGGAGGCAAGTCGTGAGCTAAACGATGAAAGCCTGGCACTGATGGAGCTGATTAAAAATGGGGACGAAGGTGCCTTCCAACGCCTCGTTGAACTCCATCAGGGTGCAGTGATTGGCACCGTGGCAAAGATGCTCAGCAGCTCCTCTGATGCTCACGACATCGCGCAGATGGTCTTCATCAGAGTCTGGAAATCCGCGAACCGCTACCGACCAGAAGCGAAGTTTACGACCTGGCTTTTTACCATCACCCGGAACCTCGTTTTTAACGAAATGCGGCGTCGAAAGCGCCGCCCAGAATCATCACTGGAAGAGGCCGAAGATGACTTTCATATCGGCCACGCCGACGAATCCCACCGCCAACCCGATGCCGAAACGCTACAAACCGAGTTGGAAAAGAAGATCGAAGAGGCGATCGAGTCACTGCCCGAAAAGCAACGCACAGCCGTAATTCTCCGGCGCTACGAAAACCTCCCCTACGAAGAAATTGGCAAGGTCTTGGACATGTCCCTACCAGCTGTAAAAAGTCTGCTATTCCGAGCCCGTGGCCACCTACGAGAAAAGCTACTTCCTTACCTTGAGTCTCGCTAGCATCCGCCCCAAGATGCCCCAACACGAAAGAGGCTGGCCATTCCTTTGGTTTGGGCGTCTTTACAATCAGACTAAACGGATATTTTTGGAGATTTATGGGCAAGTATGAAGACGAAAACGTGCTCGTCGTAAAGCGAGCACTGTTCGATGAAATCGGCGCATTTGAAGGCTTTCAGAGCGAATCTAGACGATATTTAGAGTCGTTTTTGTCTCCTGGAAACAACTACTACCTGCCTCGGGACGACGCCGAGGAAGATCCCAGCCACAAACAGCTCATCCCCTACTCGATTTTCCATTATCAGGGGCGACTTCTCCACTATGTCCGCGGTGGCGCTTCGGGCGAAAAACGACTGGCATCGAAGGGCTCCATCGGCATCGGAGGCCACATTAATACCACCGACGAAGACGCCAGTGGATTGGCCACCGAAACCTACCTCAGAGGCGTCGAACGAGAGATCGCTGAGGAACTCCAAGTCGGCTCCAACTACACCCAGCAGGTTGTTGGCTTGATCAACGATGACAGCAACGAAGTCGGCCAAGTCCACCTCGGTGTTGTCCACCTCTTCGACCTCGATGGGGACAAGGTCGCGTCGAACGAAGATGCGATCACGGAACTCGAATTCCGCAGTATCGAAGACCTCAAGGCCAACACCGAAAATCTTGAGACTTGGTCGGCGATCTTGGTGGAAAACATCGACGCGATTTTGAAATAGGCGTGCCGCAACTCCACCGTGAATCTGTTCGAATTGGCGATTGGCAGGCATCATGCGAGACCATGACGAACGACTCGCGTTGGCGCACGAAACCCTGCAAGGGCTGTCGGTTGGCGATGCGTTGGGCGAAGCTCTGAGTTACCGATTCTACGACGCGCGAAACAACCAAGACTTCACAGTGTTCTCGAACGGTTCGTTGAGGTATACCGATGACACCGAGATGGCATTGGCGATCGTTGAGTGCTTGCGTTTGACCCGAACGATCTCTGAAGACACGCTGGCTTGGGCGTATTCTCTCCGCTACAAGAAAGATCCCGATCGAGGCTACGGACGGATGGCGCGTAGAATTCTCGATTAAATTGGTGCTGGAGCGGATTGGGAGGAGACGTCCAGAAGCGCGTTTAATGGTGGCTCGTTCGGGAATGGCTCGGCGATGCGAGTGGCACCCTTGGGCGCCTATTTCGCGGATGACATCGACCAAGTTCCGGCAATGGCTGCCAAATCTGCCCGTGTCACCCACTATCACCCCGAAGGGATCGCCGGAGCTGTCGCGACAGCAACGGCCGCAGCGGCAGCCACGCAATCTAGGGGACAAAGTCCCAAGGAAGCCACCAATGGCATCTGGGATTCGGTGCTCGAACACACCGACAGCGGAGCGGTAAGAGATCGCCTTCTTCAAGCGCAGAAACTGCAATCTGCAGAGCCCTCAATTGTCGCTGTGGAAGTCGGCAACGGAGCAGAAATTTCCGCTCAAGACACCGTCCCGTTTTGCATATGGAATGCCTGTCGGTGTATCGACAACTACAAAGAGGCCATCCTGAGCACCATCGAAGTCGGGGGTGACTGTGACACCAACTGCGCAATCGTTGGTGGGATCGTAGCCTCTTACACCGGCCAAGACGCGATTCCCAGTGAATGGCTACGTGTCCGAGAACAACTTCCCCTATAGAGCCATGAACTCGAAAACTCCTCATGGAGGCGCTGGCGAACATGACACAGCAATACACCATCGGAGCCCCTTCTCGTTTTAGCCTACGTGGTTGGGTCGTTCGTCCATCACGATGAAACACATCTCGTCCTAAAAAATAGGACAATCGGACAGAGACCAACAGCCACCTAGTAGCTCTCAGTCTGTTTCAGGCGCGCCTCCGGCACTTCCACACCCGCTGCCAGCATCACTTCGCTCAACGCAGCGATCGTTGGAGCAGAGGGCTTGTAGTTTCCGAATCGGAAGCCTTGAGCAATGATAAGGGGTGTCCAGCCGGCCTTGTTCTTCTTGTTCCAGATAGCAATGTCGGCGTCGGCTTCAGATAGCAGGTGGACTAGCTTGGGAGATTGCTTGTAGGCGGCGGCGTGCATGACGGTGTCGCCGTGCTTGTCGATGTGATCAATGTCAGCACCGAGCGACAGGAGGAAGTTCACGGCGACAATGGCATCGGCTTCACTCGCGGCCTCATCGGCCTCCGGCCCCAACGCCACACCGGCGGCGGCGAGGAGCGGAGTGCGCCCTTGAGAATTGGGCAGATGCGGATCGGCGTCATGGGCGAGAAGCAGCTTCATCAACGGCAGATCCGCAGTTCGGGCAGCAAAAAGAAAAGGGCTCGCCCCGCGTCGGCTAAGGTTTTTCATCGCTTCATTCCCGCCTTCAAGCTGAGCATTTACATCTGCTCCTCGAGCAATCAGCGACTCCGTAAATTCTAAGCTAGTCATCTGCCCGGATCCTCGAGGCGGCGGAGCGCCATCGATTCCGTCTCCCCGCCTGGGCTTTCGCACCCAACTCATCACATGCAGCGGAGTGTAGCCGTCGCGTTTTGTGTTGGGATCGGCTCCGGCATCGAGAAGCATCTCAGCGACTTCAAAATGACCGTTCTCCATTGCGAGCCGCAACGCACTGGTTCCATTTCGAGGAAGTCGTCCCCTACTCTTCTTCGAGCTGATACAGGAATCGGCATCGGCACCATCCTTCAGAAGGATTTGAACAACGTCCTCGTAGCCGCCGCGAGCCGCAAAGAATAGTGCATTGAAGCCGGTAGAGAGGGAGCGATCACGTTCGACGTTCGCCTTGAGAAGAAGCTCAACAGCCTCGACATTCCCTTTAACCGAAGCCCACATCAGAGCCGTCTGCCCTCGGTCGTCAATCACGTCGGCACTGGCACCTGCGGCGAGGAGGAGTTGCACGCATTCTGGCTGGCCATTGCGCGCGGCTAGCATGAGAGGTCGGACGCCTCCCCTCGCATGAGGTGAACGCGGAATTCGTATTGCCCAAAACAAGGAAACCGATGCGCGAACACAACTCCACCCTTTGTACCAAACGGCAATCCTTCAATATGCCCCTCCTGCGTCAGATCTGGCGGGACCCGAACCGTTCGACTGTAAGGACGTCCACCACCACTGCCGACAACCTCCCGGCTGATCTTTCCCGCCGCGCCGATATAGCGATCAAGCAAAGCGGATGGGAGATCGCCAACCGTGACATTGTCAAAATCATGACTCGACTGCTCTGGCGGAAGCAATGCAGCAACATCAATTTCGAATCCAAAGAGATCGCGAATCGAGTTCGCATACTCTGTGCGGGTTAGCCGACGAAGCGAGTTCGTGCGACCAGGATCAGGATGGGACTGGGCATGAGCATCGAGCGCTGCCTCCAAACTCCTCGCAAGCTTTTCGTATTCTTGCTCATCAGGTCGATCTTTGCCCTCTGGAGGCATTTGCTGTGAACGCAACTGCCACACCGTTTTTTCCCAAACAGCTGAATGCTCACCAATGTCCGAGAACAGCGCTTCCTCTAAATCGATGGAGCCTTTAACGCTATCAGAATCATGGCAATCCAAGCAGTAACGGGCAAGCGCATCTTCCCAAACCTGTGGAACTTCCGCAACCAATTGATTCTGCGCAGCCAATCCAAAGGCGATTAACTCAAGACCCACCACAAAGCTGGGAATTGAGGTCAGGTAGCTCAGTCCTGAGTCCAATGGCGCAGTTCTGGGCTAACGTAGTAGGCACGACGTCCCCGTCGTCGCTCTTTGGGCTATGACCGGGACGGTCATGCCACGGTTCAACGGCGCTGAGGTCTGGTAGGCTGCCGCGGGTATGTGCCAAACGAAAAAGTCGGCCTCCAAAAATTCGTTGTTGATGGTGCGCCGACAAAAGCTGTCTATTGTTACCGTTCCTATGATGCCCCGAGCCCTTCAGCCATTCCAACTCGTCGCTGCCTTCGCAGTTGTCTTGGTCATCAGTTTTGCCATCCCACCCCGCCAAGCCGCAGGTCAGGCGACGTCTTCGGTTAAGGCTTCTGTCGAACCTGCTGTGGTCGCTGTTGGCGAATCCGCCCGCTACACGATCACAATTGCTGGTAACTCCCCGGATCACATGCCGAGTATTTCCGCGCCAGAAGAGTTGGAATTCGGAATCCCGGCGAAGTTTGACAGCATCCTTAACATCAATGGGCGAACCACCATCTCGATTCGCCTTAGTTACAATGTCGAATCGGATACTGAGGGCGAGTACAAGATCCCAGAACAAATTGTCACTATTGACGGTCAGCGCTTCACCACCAACGCCGTCAATCTGACCGTCAAACCATCGTCGGGACGGAAAGCAGATAACCTATCGCCGTTTCTTGAAATGAAGACCTCGCAGAGTTCATTTTACGTGGGTCAGGTGGTTCCCCTCAGTGTCACTCTCCACACCCACCAAATGACACCATTGGTCAATCTCGGGCGGCCAGAGATGGAATCCGAAGGCTTCGTCTTGCGAGACTTCCCCCGCAAACCGGTAATCGGAAATCGCCGGATCGATGACAGCTACTACATGACCAGCGCGTTCAACACGACCATCTCAGCCATCAAACCAGGGAAGTTCACGATTGGGCCGCCGTCTATTATTTGCATCCTCCAAGTCCCAGATCGTCGTTTCGGACTTCACCCGTTGATGGGCGCGGAATCAAAACGCTATCGGGTGCCCGGCGAGCCTCTCGAACTGGAAGTCAAAGCCCTTCCCAGCGGTGGACGACCTGACAACTTTGCTGGATTGGTCGGCAATTTCGAAATGTCGACAGCGGCGACCCCGATGAAACTCAAAGTCGGTGATCCGATTTCGATCACCCTCACGGTGCTCGGCCAAGGCAACCTCGACGAACTATCTCCTCTCGAGCTCTCCAACTCCGACGGCTGGCGGGTGTATCCGGCAACGAAACTCGGTCAAGTCACCGGAGCTCCGACTGGCCAGCGTCAGGTCTCATTCAACCATGTGATCATTCCAGAAAAGATCACCGATTCGATTCCTCCCTTCGAACTGCCGTTCTTTGATCCCAAACAAGAGCGTTATGTGATCATGAAAAGTGCTACGATTCCTATCGAAGTGCTCCCCGCAGACAAGCCGATCCCGTCTTCTGTCCGAAGCGGTGCTGCGATTCCGGGAGATTCTGGCAATGGTCTGGTCGGCCCTGCCGCTAAGTCCCCGACACCGATTCGCTCTGACATCCTGAGCATCCGCACGGACACCCTAGCCACCGCTTCAGCCGAAGCATCGCTCCCTCCTCACCGCCGAACATCGTTTTTCCTATGGCAAGTCATCCCTGCCGTCATTTTCGGAATCATCGGCTTCGGCGCGATCCGTCGCTGGGTACCAGCGTTTTCCGGTTCGACCAATCCGCTTCGAGAATTGACCAAGCAGATCGATTCGCTCGAATCGTTTACTGGGGGGCGCGGCGAGTTCTATCGACGTGCCCACGAAGCCATCGCCCAATCCGGTCAATCCGTTCCGGAGGGCGAACTTCTAGCAATTGTCCGCCGCCACGAGACGATGGAGTTTGGCAGCCTACCAGATCAACAAGCAGCATTGGACAAAGACGAGAGAAAGACAGTAACTGAGGCCCTTCGGAAGCACCTCTTGAATTCCCCCTCTCAGTCTCCACAGTCGAGCTAGATCACTCAAATTTTCTCCTACTCGTCCTCGAATGCTGTCTATTCTCTCTCCCCGACTCGTTGGTGTAGGACTCCGTCTTGTCGCCTGCTTGGTCATTGGCGTCGGCTTGGTCAGCTGCGAATCCAGAGTAAATACCGACATCGCTGAACCTTCGTTTCTGGAAGCGAACAAGGCGTTCAACGAAGGCAATTACGAAGCCGCTATTCAAGCCTACATGGGCGCGATCGACGCTGCGGGAAGCTACACCGACGTGTTCGCATTCAACCTCGGCAACGCTCATTACAGGAACGGTGATGCTGGCTCAGCCGCTCTCTGGTACAGCCGCGCCCTGCGATTCAACCCCGGATTCTCTGAGGCTCTGCAGAACCTTCAAGTCATCGACCACACTCAGGGCAGCCTCCGATTCGAGCGCAGTTGGGCCGCTAAATTGGGAGGCGCGATCTCACCTAGCGTCGTCGTTGTTGCGGGGTCGATGCTGCTCTGGTTGGCGGCGATCATGGCCGCTTTTATCGTTCGAAGCTCGCGATCAGTGACGGGCGAAGATTTGGAGTCCCAGCTCACCTTTACCCGCTTTCTTGGCCCCATTTTGTTGGCCGCTTTTGGGCTAATAGTTCTGATCGGCGTCTATCCTAAAATGCTCGTTGGTCGCTCAGGTGTCCTCGGCGATTCTGTGGTCGTGGCGACGAATGTCTCCGCTCGAAATTCGCCCTCGCCGTCTGCCACCAAGGTCATCGATTTACCTGCAGGCTCAGAATTAAAGCAATCCCAGAGCCGGGGTGCCTGGACTTACGTAAAGATTCCTGGCGACCTCCATGGCTGGGTCGAAAGCAAAGCGATTGAAGCGATCGCCGCCCCTGAATAGGTAGCAAGCCACTAACGGCGGAGTTGATTTGTTTTCCCCTTAGACTCTGGAAAGGCTCGCTCGGCGACAATATCACGACCTGATTTAGGATCTGCCGTATAGCCGAACTCGGTCACCTGCAGACCAGCCGTCGGCAGTCATTTTTACTAGAATAGTTTGATTTATCATAAATGTCACATAGTATGCAGAGACCCAACTATACCTAGATATGCTTAGCCTACCTCAAATTGGCCGATTCCTCGGCTCTACCGCAACCATTTCCATCCTCTTGCTTGCTACCCCAGCGCAGGCAATCAAAGTCTATTTTGTTGCTGGCCAGTCGAACGCTGGCGGAAACGAGGCCGGCGGGGCTTCTGCCTTGAGTGCAGCGAACTCAAGCTATGCTGATCCATTTAGTGGGGTTCGGTATTCCTACACTCACGTCGACCCGAATGGCCCGGCTCCAGTCCACGCCTACAGTTCAAACGGATTTGTCGATTTGGCCCCAGTCGCCGAAGCAAACGACCGGCATGCATTTGAACTCAGCCTAGGTCGAGAACTCTTCGCCTGCGCTGGCGAGCCTGTGGCGATCATTAAGTATTCAGCGGGAGGAACTTCGATGGCCGATTTCTGGCTTCCTGAGAACAACTACCTCTACCAAGACATGCTCAGTGTTTTTAACTCGGGTCTAGCCGACCTCACAACGACCTACGGTTCAGCTGAAATTGGCGGGATGTTCTGGCATCAGGGTGAAAGCGACGCCTACCTTTATGGAGCACCAAATTATGCCGCCGACTTCAATACCTTTGCTGGTCAACTCCGCACTGACCTCGGAGAATCCAGCCTGCCAATCGTGCTCGGAATGATGAATGAGGTTGATGCTCTTGACCAAACATCGATCGCCACTTTGAACGCAGCCCTGACGAACATCGCGGCCAGCGATTCCAATATCACAACCACTGGCGCAACCGACGACATCAGCTTGTTCGATGGAGTCCATCTCGACGCAGACGGCCAAATCGAACTTGGTCTTCGCTACGCCGATGCCTACAAAGCAGCGTTTGTCCCCGAGCCTAGCAGTGCCGTCTTGGCCCTGATTGCTGGACTCGGTGCTGTCGCTCGCAGGCGACGGTAGAAGTTTGGCTAGGAAGCTAGTGCACGGGGAAGATGATAGACCTTCTGGCTCGTTAAGGCTCCATCTAACTCCAACCAATCGACGCTCAAATCTAAGTCCAAGATCTCCAGACCGATTTCGTCCGCCGCAGTCTCTACACGAATTCGAAAGTCGGAGAACCCAGTAGCGGCAGTCTTCTCAAAGGACTCCCGGCAAGCTCCAATGATCAACCGCTCGATCGCTAAACCGATCAACTGAGCCAACTCGATATCGGGCTGAGAGATCGCCGCCAAATAGTATTCCCGTGGGTCTACGAGCTGGTAAACCGCCTCGACACCCAGCCGCAATTTTCCGCAATCTCGAACGCGAATCGTCAACGGCTCAACTTCAAGAACCCGCGGTCGAGTGTCAAAACGAACCACATCAACCGGAGCTCGGCCAGAAACTTGGTGGCTGCCTTCATCGACCTGCCCAAGAAGCCTACCTCTCCGAAACAACAGCGCTGTCTGATTTTCGTAAACTTTGACGATGCGATGGCCAACTCTCTGAACATAGGCCCAGCAGAGCAGGGCTGCTGATGTGCAACCCGTCAAAGCTAGACTCGATAGAAAAACGTCTTCCATTGTGGTTTCCGGTTCTTCCTTGGACTAAGAACCAGAAGCCAATTGCGTATTTTCAAACCAAATTTTCGGTAGACGAAATGCTCTCCCATTCTGCAAAATGCCCTACGTCCTTCTGCCATGAGTCAATTTAAGTATCGGCCTGAGATCGACGGCTTGCGAGCAATCGCCGTCTTACCGGTTGTTCTATTTCATGCCAACCTCGGATTCACAGGTGGTTATGTCGGAGTCGACGTCTTTTTCGTGATCTCTGGCTACTTGATATCTGCCCTGATATTGAAGGAGATGGAGGCGAAAACCTTCAGCATGGGAAATTTCTGGGAGCGCCGAATCCGGCGAATTTTCCCGGCAGCCCTAGCAATGGTCGCGGTCACGATCATCGCCGCGTGGTTCCTACTGCTTCCCAGCCAGTCAATTGTCTTTGGACGCTCAGTTTGGGCACAAGCTGTGATGCTAGCCAACGTCCGGTTCTGGCGAAATTCAGGCTACTTTTCTGGAGAAGCTGAGACCAATCCCCTACTCCATACTTGGTCTCTGGCCGTGGAAGAACAGTTCTATGTGGTCTTCCCGATCGCCCTTTTCATTCTTGTCCGCTACTGGCGAAAGCTACTTCTGCCGAGTGTTATTGTGATGATCATCCTATCTCTGGCAGCGGCTGTCGTCATGATGAGTCGAGATTCGATGGCTGCGTTTTTTCTTCTACCTTTCCGAGCTTGGGAACTTCTGGCAGGAACACTACTAGCAGTTCTTCCAATGACCTTCATGCCCAAGAAGGGTGCCGTCCGAGAGATCCTCGGCTGGCTCGGTCTAGGGCTGATATTGTGGCCGGTTTTTGCCTACCAAAAAGACACTTCTTTTCCTGGTTTCACTGCGATTCCACCAGTGCTCGGAGCTGCGTTGGTGATCTTCTCGAATGGTGGTGAAGCTGGCCTCAATACGATCGGGAAGCTGCTGACCAATCGGTTCCTGAGGTTCATTGGCGCGATCTCCTATTCGCTCTACCTGTGGCACTGGCCGGTGATGGCCTTCGTTCGCTACGTGTCTCCTCATGACCTCACTCCCGCTCAAGGAGTCCTAACCATCGCGGCCTCTTTCGTCCTAGGAATTTTGTCTTGGAGGTTTGTCGAACGCCCGTTCCGGAACAGAGATTTTCTCCCTGGGAGAAATAGGATTTTTGTCATTGCCGGAGCCCTCACGGCCGCTGTCGTCGCGATTGGATTCTGCTTTCAGTTCATCGACCGTGGATTGCGCTTCCGGTTCGACGACCACATTTTAGCAATCGCTGACGGTGACGTTGACCGAGGTGGAATGAAGTCTGTGATCAGTCAAAAACGTCTCGACCGCGGAGAGTTAACTCGTCTTGGCGCGCTAGACGTTCCTGCCAAGCTCATGATCATCGGTGACAGCCACGCGCTCGCTTCAAGTGGAGCACTCGACCGAATCTGCGCTGAAAAGGGTGTCGGCCTCTTCGCCGCGATGGCTCCGGCACAGCCTCCTTTTGTCGACACTTGGTCTACCCACGTGAAAAGAGAAAAAGGCGTCAATTTCATAGAGACTGCCCTCAAATTGGCTAAAGAAAAAGGGGTAACAGATCTACTCCTAGTTGCTCGTTGGACGCTTTACACAAGGAACGATCATCATTCGATTGGAGACACCTATTTTATCTGCGACGACGAATTGACCGCGACCGATCAGCAATCTGCTGAAACTGTGTTTCGCCGTGGATTCGAACGCACCTTAGCAACTGCTCGCGAGGCTGGAATTCGTCTCTGGGTGATGCGGGAAGTTCCCGGCCAAGACGTCGACGTCCCTCGAAGTCTCGGCATCCGCACCCACTTAGGTATGGAGACTGCCAGCTTTCACCGGACGGAGGAGGACTATCGTGAGCTCACTACTTTCGCTGATGCCCTATTCGAAGAGTTTGCCGGGCCAGACCTACAGATTTTGGATCCCAGTCCCCTGCTGATTGACGAGAGCGGCCAGTACTACCCTGCCGGACGCAATGGACGGGCCATGTATTTCGATGACGATCATCTTTCGGACTATGGAGCCGAACTGATCCGCGAAGTGTTTGTCCCGTTCATCAACGCCGCGCAAGCCTCAAGCGAGCTCTGATCCGTTCAGACACCTGCCTCAACGATGGGAGGTCTGGCAGCCGCCGCGCTCCTATTCGGCATCAGAATCGTCGTCATCTGACGTTTCGGAGTCATCAGCCGGGGCGATCTGCTCGCTAACTGTTGAATTGAAGCCGACACCGCTAAACGAGCTGAAATACCGAAGGTAGACCAGTGTCCCAATTGCGAGAGCTAAGACGATGAAGACCACGAGTGTCCACGGAAAACTGCGCTCCTCCTCAACGATCAATTTTTTTGAAACGGGCGACGTCTTGGCACCAGCAATGGAATCTGCTGCGCCCGAGGGCGCCCGCTGAGCGCCAACCGCATTTGGGGCAGCTCCGGCATTTGGCAACGACAGTCGTTGTGAGCTTGAAGGCCTAGCCAATGACTTCGCCGATGTTTGTGCCCCTGAGACTTGCGGGACAGATGCGGTCGGAGCAGAATTGGGCTTCACGATTAATTGCGGTCCCGTGACCGTCTGTGGAGCCGCTGCCTGCTGCTGAATTCCGCGCGCAACGAGCGCTGGAGGAGGGGCAATTCGCGAATCTGAAATCGGGATATCCCCATCAATGCAGCAGTGAAAATACTGCTGATAAGGGCTGCCGCTGGCCCGCCACGCTGAACGATAGGCGTCCACATCGAAAGGCAATTCATAGAACTCAACCAACCCTGTCTCAGTGTCGTAGGATCCATACCGGGCCAAGGAATCTGGCGTCCGAGGATCACCTACCGAGCCTGGATTGATGATGTAACGATATCCCGGAGTGACATGAAAATTCTCTGGAGGAAGCTCAGCGACCGTCTTGCCGGCTTCATTGAGCTGAAACGCTTTTGCGTGATGCGTGTGACCGATGAAAATGGCCGATTCCGGACGCACAGAAAATTCAGGAGCCGCATCCTCTGCAGTATCTAGATAGCCAAATCCTGCGGGATTCGCCAACGTCGCGTGGGAGAAGAAGACGCCATCGGCTTCAATTGTCAGCGGCACCTGAGTAAAGAACGCACGGTCTTGCTGACTCAACTTAGACAAAGTCCACCGCGTGGATCGTTGGGCATCTTCGTTAAAGAGTGATGGATCTAGCAGACCGGCCGCAACCGCATCGTGATTCCCTAAAATGAAATTATGACACTCTGCTCGCAATGCATGAAGTACCTCGGCCGGCTGCGGTCCATATCCGATGATATCACCGAGACAAACAATGGTGTCGAACTGCCGTTCAGAGAGGTGAGCCAAGACGGCCTGCCATGCCTGGTAGTTCCCATGGAGATCTGAAATGATCGCGAATCGCATTGCTCGATACCACTAATAATAGGCTACTCCGAGTGGGTTACGAACCAAAAAATCCGCGACAATTCTGAGGGTTCACGACCTTCAGTCTAGTTGCTACGTCGATCTTCCTTCCGACCTCGAACTTCGAAAGTCACTGGCAGCCCTTCGAACTTGAAGGAATCGCGCAACTGGTTCTCGAGGTAACGCTTATAACTTCCGGGCAGGCTCGCAGCGCGGTTGCAGAACAGAATAAAGTGAGGTGCTGGGAGGTTGGACGGGCGCTCTGGCTTCTTCCAGACGGAATACAGTAGATTGAAACGCCGCCCAGATTTCATGGGTGGCGGGTTCCGCTCGATGGCGCGTTGGAGAACGCGGTTGAGTTCACCGGTTCCCAGATTTTTGGGTGCACCGTCGTAGACCCGATTCACCGCTGCGAAGAGCTTTTGCAGATAGCTACCGTCCTTCGCTGAGGTGGCAACCATCGGCGCGTAGTCGAGAAAAAACAGTTCCTGCTTGGCGACTTCTTGGAGAGCCGACCACCGATCCTTAAACGATCCTTCTGGATGATAGAGGTCGAACTTGTTCAGAACGATGACGCAGGGCTTCTCCTCTTTCTGAATCGCTTGAGCAATCTTTCGATCCTGAGCGTGAATTCCCTCAACGGCATCAATGACTAGAATGCAGATATCACTTCGGCGGATCGCCTTCTGCGCCCGCATCACTGAGTAGGCTTCAACTGGCTCTAGATTACGCATTCTGCGCCGAATTCCTGCGGTGTCGATGAGCGTATAGTGGCGGCCCTTTCGCTCATACGGCAAGTCGACCGCGTCGCGAGTGGTGCCAGCGATGTTGCTAACAATGGTTCGCTCGTCATCAACGATGGCATTGACCAGCGAAGATTTTCCGACATTCGGACGACCGACCAGAGCAAGCTTGAGTGGATAAGTTAATGATCCCCCACTGGGCAAGACAGCGTCTGGATCGACCTCCTCATCCTCAGCATCCGGGTCGGGCGCTACCCAACCGATCGTTGCCGCTTCGACGATCGGCTTGACTGCAGCCAGCAGATCCCCAATCCCTAGATCGTGTTCAGCACTGGTTGGGATCACGGATTCAAAACCTAAGCGTGAGAACTCGGAATCGGTAAATGCCTGCTTATCGGTATCAATTTTATTGACCACAAGAATCACAGGGCGGGCGTTCTTACGCAGCACCGATGCCAGTTCTTGGTCAATGGGAGTCAGCCCTTCGCGACCATCAACTACCAACAAAATCCCATCGGCGGCTGCCATAGCGATCTCTGCCTCTTGATGAACCATTCCCGTGAAATCATCACCATCGATGGTGGCGCCAATACCACCGGTATCCATGATATCGAAAGGAATTGGCAGCTTCTTACACGGTGCGGTAATCCGGTCGCGGGTGACTCCGGGCTGGTTATGAACAATCGAAATCCTCCGTCCAGCTAGGCGGTTAAAAAGGGCGGACTTGCCCACATTGGGACGGCCTACGATAGCGATGGTCGATCTTGTCATTCGGACGAGAGGAAAAAGAGAAAATTGAGAAGTCTGTTGGCGGGCGTGACGACTAGTTCCCTTCGCCTTGCTTGCGTCGGATTTCGTCGTTGTGCTCAGCGATCTGCCGTGAACCGAGGAAAAAGTAGTAGATTCCGGATCCTGTAATAAAGATGGCCGCCAGAACGATCGGCACCATGGATGGGACTATGCGGATTTGCAACATCACCCACACACAGGCCAGCATTTGGAAAAACGTGGCACCTTTCCCCCACCAGTGAGGCTGAATGTTAACGGTGGCGAAAGCCCGCTGATAGAAAACCCAGCCAATCGCAATGATGTCACGAAGCAGGACCATCCCGATGAACCAGATCGGCATCCGCTCAGGCCAGCTGGAAAATGTCAGCAGAACAATCGCCGTGATCAGCAGCAGTTTATCAGCCAAGGGATCCAACACCCCACCCAGCCAAGTCTGCTGGTTCATCACCCGCGCCACATAGCCATCCAAGACGTCCCCGAGTGCCGCGACCGAAAAGATCGCAATAGCGATCCAGCGCCAATTCTCATCAGGGCTGTCCAGCGAGACCGTCGCGGTGTATTTCAATGCAGCCCAAACGAAGACCGGAATCAGCAGAATCCGGCCAATCGTGATTTTGGTCGCTAAGGTGATGATAGGTACCGTAGACATCGGGATCGCCTGAACCGCAAGTCTAAGGCGTCCTCGCCAGAACGCATTGGGATTTGTTCAACGGGCTCAGAAAAGGCGAAGAGCAAAGCCATGCAGACTGGCTGCCGATATTCGGAACCAAAGCAAATTCCGAAACCCCCAGAAAAACCTTGCCTGTCGATGCTCAGAGCCGTTCAGTATCAATAGTATCGTCGAATGCCCCTCAGATTGGCTGACGCTGATAACTGAGGGGTTTCCAGTGCAACTAAAGCATCGATTTTGTCCATTTTTCACGAGGTAAGTGAGGCTTCGATCACCGATCTAGAAGCATTCGGTCGTCAACATGTTGGCACCTATAGGCACATGCTGATGGCTCGATTGCTTGAGGAAAAACTATCCAGTCTGTACCGCGCTGGCGGAAAAATTGTTGGCGGCGTCTATGTCAGCCGCGGGCAGGAGGCGTTTAGTGCCTCTCTGGCTAGCCAACTCACAACCGGAAAAGACGTCTACGGGCCGTTGATTCGCGATCAAGCCGGACGGTTAGCATTTGGCGAGAACCCTGTTGTTGCCTTCCAAACGTTTTTCGGATCGCCCGCCGGACCAATGCGTGGACGCGACGGCAATGTCCACCGCGGAGAACCTCGCGAAGGTATCCCGGCGATGATCAGTCACCTCGGTTCGCTGGTCGCGGTGGTCTGCGGTATGCTGATGGCTCGCCGGATGAAAGGCGTCACTGACTGTGTCGGTGCGACGTCGATTGGCGATGGTGCGACGTCGACCGGCTCCTTCCACGAAGCGCTAAACACCGCAGCGGTCGAGAAGCTTCCTTTAGTCATCGGAGTCGCCAACAATCAATTCGCCTACTCCACACCGAACGATCGGCAGTTCGCCTGCGACAGCTTAGTTGACCGGGCAATCGGGTATGGCATCGATGGATTCGAAGTTGATGGCACCGATTTGGCTGCCTGCCTTCGAACTTTCCAACACGCCGTCGCCAGAGCCAGAGCCGGACACGGACCACAGATGGTTGTGGGTTCGCTCCTCCGTCTTGCTGGACACGGCGAACACGATGATGCCAGCTATATCCCCGATGATCTGAAAAAGGAACACTTCGGACGGGACTGTTTAGAAGTCGCCCGGGAACAAATTTCCGAACATCAGTGGGCGAACGTAGAGACCCTCACCGAATGGGAAAACGAGTGCCGTAACATCATCGACACATGCGTTCAACAAGCTGGCGACGATGGCAAGCCCGACCCTTACTCCGAAGACTGGAGTCCGTTGGCCAACAAGAACCTTCTCGATGGCTACCTGCTGTCATAGCGAGCCCGGTATTTACCCGACCCCATAGCCCTATTTCTGTCTGTGAGCATTAGCTACCTCGAGGCCATCCGCGACGCCCAAGCGAAAGTATTGGCCGACGATCCCAACGTCTTCATTTACGGCCAAGATGTCGGTAGCTTCGGAGGCGCGTTTAAGGCGACCAAAGGTCTCCACGATGAGTTCCCCGGTCGCATCATCGACTCGCCGATCTCCGAAGATGCCATGGTCGGTATGGCCGTCGGAGCCGCGATCGAGGGCATGCGGCCGATTATCGAGATGCAATTCGCTGACTTCTCAACTGCTGGATTTAATCAGATCGTCAATCAGGCCGCGACGCTGTTTTGGAGGACGCGGACTCCCTGTCCGATCACCATCCGCCTACCGTCCGGCGGCACCCCAGGCAGCGGCCCATTTCACAGTCAGAGCATGGAAGGAATCTATGCGCAATATCCGGGCTTGGTGGTCGTCACGCCGGCCACCGTCGAGGATGCCTATCACCTCCTCGTGCAGGCGGTTCAGACTGATGACCCGGTGCTTTTCTGTGAGCACAAGTATCTCTACTACCACCTCAAAGCCGAGGAAATCGGTGGCGATCCACTTCCGATCGGAAAAGCCCGCATTGTCCGTTCCGGAACCAATGCCACGGTCGTCAGCTACAGCGCCATGGTTCACGAGTGTCTAAAAGCAGCTCGACTCCTTTCTGAGGATGGCTACGAAATTGAAGTGGTCGATCTTCGCAGCGTCAAGCCAATGGACACCGATACCATTCTCGGTTCAGTCGCGCGCACGGGTCGCCTTCTTGTCGTCGGTGAATCGTTTCCGTGGGGTGGAGTCGCCGCTGAAGTCGTGGCACGCGTGACCTCCGAAGGGTTTCATCTGCTCGACGCCCCACCCCAGCGCTTGTGCTCAAAAGACACCCCAATTCCTTTTCACCCCGATCTCTGGGCTGTGCACCGCCCGACGGCAAACACGGTTGTTCACGCCCTGCGCCGACTGGTTGGCTTCTAAGCCCCACAACTTCTCGCAATGCTCACTCCTCAGACTATCCGATTACTTCTCGCTGGAGCCGCCAGCCTTGTCCTTCTAAGCTTTGGACCTAGCTGCTCATCCTTGGGCAGCAAAATCATTCCGCCAGAAGTTGCGATTGTAGGCATGCAGATTGTCGATGTCCAACTTGTCGAATCGGCGATCGCGGTCGACGTCCGGATCGACAACGAGAACCCAGAGCCGTTTCGCCTCAGCGGTGGCGTTCACAAAATCTACGTTGACGGCCAATATGTCGGCAAAGCCCTAGATAATACCGTTCTCGATGTGCCGGCACTCGGGTCGACTCGCCACCGAGTGATCGCTCATGTCAGTAATCTCAGCCTTGCCACCCGCTTCTCACAAATCATCAACTCCGGTGCTTATGACTACCAAATCAAAAGCACGGTTCATGCGTCCTATGGGTCGAAGACAGGTGCCCTCGCCGGCACGCGCCGATTCAATGTCGGCCGAGAAGGCCGAGTCGATCTGCAAAAGTTAGGGCTCGGGCCAGCGTTTCGCCAACAACAACCGGCCCCACGCTCTCAGCCGCAGTATCAGGCTCCCCGAGTTCGCCAACTGACACCGGCAGAGCACGCTCCTGTTCGGGCTCGCGCCACCTACTAGTATGCTCGAATTCATCGATTTTGCTCCAAGGAAAGCAGGGACAAAGAACGTCCTGATTTTCTCGGTCGACGTCTACGAGGATTTCGCTGCAGCGGCAGCCGCCGCCGATGCTTGGCTGGAGTCACACAATGTGGAACTCGTTCAAATCGAAACCGTTGTCTTGCCAAACATTCACGACGACGACGAAGAAGGAACCACCGATTCCGACCTAAGAACGGCCGGTGAATACGGTTCTAGTTGGTATCAGTTCGTTCGAATTTGGTATCGCCCCGTCCAATCCGGCCCGAAGTCATGAACCTGTCCATCCGCCCGCGCCGCAATCGGAAATCCCCTGCCCTGCGTGGCCTCTGCCGCGAAACCTCGCTCGATCCCGGCCACCTAATTTACCCGCTGTTCCTACACGAAGACGACCACGATCACCCGATCGAGTCGATGCCAGATTGCACGCGGTGGAGCATTCCGGGTCTAGTAGCCGAAGTTGGCGCTGCTCGAAGTGTTGGCGTTCGTTCGATTGTTCTATTCCCAGCGATCGCAGAAAACCTGAAGACTTCGGGTGCCGAAGAATGCGCCAACGACGACGGCTTAGTCCCCCGCGCGATCAAAACGATCAAGGATTCTTATCCCGATGTCAGTGTCATCACCGACGTCGCCTTAGATCCCTACAATGCCGACGGTCACGATGGTCTCGTAGAGGTTCAGGCTGACGGCGACCTTAAAATTCTCAATGATCAAACCGTCGATGTCTTGTGCCAACAAGCACTCTGCCACGCGCGCGCTGGAGCTGATGTGATTTCGCCAAGTGACATGATGGACGGGCGCGTCGCTGCCATCCGAGCAGCCCTCGATGGTGATGGTTTCGAAGAGGTTTCGATCATGGCCTACACGGCCAAGTACGCCAGCGCCTACTACGGGCCATTTCGAGGAGCTCTCGACTCGGCACCAAAAGCCGGCGACAAAAAGACCTACCAAATGGATCCAGCGAACGCACGCGAAGCTATTCGTGAGGCGAAACTCGATGCTGCCGAAGGTGCCGACATCATTATGGTCAAACCAGCTGGGCCGTATCTCGACATCATCCATCGCGTTCGTCAGGCCGTCGATTTGCCGGTCGCCGCTTATCAGGTCAGTGGCGAATACCTGATGATTAAATCCGCTGCCGCTGCAGGGTGGCTGGATGAAGACCGCGTAATTGTAGAGTCGCTAACTGGTATCCGGCGCGCCGGAGCCGACATGATCCTGACCTACTTCGCCAAACGAATTGGCGAACTCGGATAGCGGCATCAGGTTTGACCGGTGACTAAGCGCTGGCTGTTGCCAACCAATTTCGATAGGTTCTGGCAGTGTGTATTTCGGCTACTCACATCAGAAACAGGGCGACGTTGGTTCTATTGACGATCGCCTGCGTTGTTGCCCATTCGACAACTGAAGCGGAGAAGGCAGAGGAACCAACCTACGATCTGCCGTTTACGACGGAGCCAGCCCCCGACGTCGCTGACATTCCGGAACCTCCACAACACACAGTCTCGTCTTCAAACCTGTTTTCAGGCAGCCGAGTCATGGTTCTTGACGCGATCGAGCCTAACTCCAAAACACCAGCCGGATCGAGGGGATGGCCAGTGAGAGTGCCACCGGAGTGCTCATTGCTTGCAAAGATCTCAGCGGAGACACCCTAAAACTCAGCTTCGACTACCGACTTGGAGATGAGGAAGAAGATCTAAACGTTCATCTCTGGGGTTACGTCAACGATAAGGCCGAACTCAGTCCCCTGACATTCACGATGAACACAGGGGCCAAGAAAGGAAATGCTTGGGAGTCTTCTAATGCCTCAGGTATCGACTACCTCAGCCAATACAATCTACTCAACAAAGGAGAGTGGAGAGAGTTCCCCGGAATGAAGGTTACAAGAGGGGCGGCTCAGGGATCGGTTGAATTAACCGGAGTCACCGGTTGGCATGGCTTCGACCGAACTATCTCTGTCAAAGCTCTGAGCGTATGATGTCTCGGCTGTTGGATTTCCGCTCAACCGGCGAAACTCGAAGCCTCAGTATGGTGACATCGCCGTCTTCACGAGGACGATCAATCACACCGATTGGATCAATCACATCCTCTCACTCTCGGCCACCACCGAGCCGAAAACCGATTAAGCAAAGAGATCGACAATTGGCTTGCCGCGATCAGCCAGTGTAAACGGGCGCTTGCTGGGACTGTAGAGCACCGAATCGAGAGGCAGCCCCAAAGCGTATCCGATGGTGGCATTGATGTCAGGAGGAGTGACCTTCCCTTCCGCAACTTGATGACCAATCCCGCTGGTGGCGCCGTGAACGTGGCCCTGCTTCATTCCGCCCCCCGCCATGACCATCGAGTAGGCAGACGGGTGGTGATCGCGACCTTCGTTCTGATTGATCTCAGGAGTCCGGCCAAACTCGGTCGCCAACACGATGAGAGTATCGTCGAGCATTCCGCGACGTTTGACATCATCGAGCAGCGTCGACATGGCGATATCGAGGACTTCGGCCTTCTCGGGAACGTTGACGAAATTGGCTTGGTGAGTGTCCCAACCTCCAAAGCTAACCTCTACAAATCGAACACCCGATTCAACCAGCCTCCGAGCCAACAAGCAGCCCTGGCCAAATGGTTCGCTACCATAACGAAGCCTCAACGCTTCGGGCTCTTTGGAGATGTCAAAAGCGGCGAGATCTGCCGAGTCCATGAGCTTCACGGCATCGGTATACATGTCCGTGTAGGCCCGAACATTCTTCTGGTTGTAACGCTCCAAAAACTTCTGATCCATCCGCTCAGAAATGCTCAGATTCTTGTCAAAACGCTCTCGGGTGACATGAGGGTGCAGGCTTGAATGCTGCAATCCCGCCTCAGGGTTGTTAATCATCAACGGCGCAAAACGCGATTCGAAAAACCCTGCACCGGGATGCTGAGAGTTGTTGCCGATCATGACATTGGACGGCAAGGCGGGGTTGCCTTTGTCCTGAAACTTCATCATCCAGGCACCCATCGCGGGATGACGAATCGAAGACCGCATTTCATAACTGGTGTGAACAAAATAGTTCCCCTGCTTGTGCGCGCCTTGAGTCGATGACACCGATCGAATGACCGAGCACAAATTCATCTGCTTCGCCAATCGCGGGAGATACTCGCTTATTTGGAAATCGGCGCTGGTCGAAATCGCACGGGTCGGCCCCATCACTTCGTTGCTATTCGGTTTCGGATCGAACGTGTCGAGGTGACTCATTCCGCCATTCATGTAGAGATAGATGACGTTCTTTGCCGTAGGGATTTGCTTGAGCGGCGAGGCGTGCTGACCGGCCGCGCGCCCGATACCAGACAGCGTGGGCAGAGCCGAAACTCCTAGAAACGTTTTCGCGGCTTGATTAATGAATCGACGGCGTTGCATGGCTTAGTTGAGCAGATTAGCGAACGAACAAGGTTCTACTGAATGAAGATAAACTCTCTCGAGTTCAGAATGGGCCAAATCGTATCGACCCGAGCTGGGCGGTCGCGTTTTCCTTCGACTAAAGGCAGAAACAACTCTCGCTCCTCAGCATCAGGCAGACGACTCAGCATCGACAAGAACAGCGCATCGACGCGATCTGAAGGGTCTTCGAAATCATCGATCAGCCGATTGATCCGAGCGTAGCGGTTTTCAAGCACAGAAATTGCCCGGCCATTGAGAAGTTGAAGAGCCTGAGTGATCGAGGCTCCCTCATTGGCGTTTTCGACAAGTTCGCGATCACTCTGTCCAAACGCTCTAAGAAAGTGCCCGTTAGGTGCAGGAGAACTAATGTCTGAAGATCGATCGAGGTTTCCCGATTTCCGAAAGTCTTCCAATCGTTTCCAGATGGCAAGTTCATCCTGAGAGCGAATCCCCCACTCATCACGTTCTCGGATTTTTCGTGTCTCGTAGAACTCTTCGAGCGACTCACGCCTACCTCGGTTGAGCACCCGAGAGATCTCATCAATCGACTTGCAGCTGGCAATCTCAGCGCTCATTCCCTCACTGATGGCTTCGCCCTGAGCAGGTTTGTTCCCGGTGTGCTCCACCTCTTTCGAAGGGCCGCATTGCCCAGTAGCGGAAGCGTCATCAACAACCGCTAAAGTGAGTTCGCTAGCCCCCGGGTGGCGCAGTGTGGGTAGGTAGACGATTTCCTGAATCGCTGCGGCGAGTTCGCGGCGCTTGGCACCTCCCTGCTTTGCATAGAACTTAATCTTGAAAGCGTCTTCAGCATCTCGAGCGGCTTGAAGTTTTTCAGAGATCTCAACAATTTCTGCTGAAAGTCGTTTCTGAACAGCTCTGACTTTCTTGCAGTCTCTGAGGTACAACGAATGCTGCTTCCCGTAAACACTTTCGGCAAGCAATCGAATCCGGTCGTAGCGATCTTTGGCGGTCAGGGAAGCTTTTAACGAGAAGGCGTCCGGGTCATCAACGACCAACGTATTGATCGAATCCCAAATTTGTTCGGCTGTCATCCGACGTAGAAGCGGCCCCTGAAAGTGATAGGGCTCGCCGGCAATCAGGTCTTCACCGTGCGCCTCCCGTTGATAAGCTCTGGTGTTGTAGAGGACTCGCAGGTAGCGCTTCATGTCGAACCCTGTTCCGACCATCAGTTGATGAAGGCGGGCCAACAACTCCGGATTCGAAGGCGTCGTGTTTTCCGTATACTCATCGACAGGCTCCACAACACCGGCACCCATCACCTTCTTCCAAAGACGATTGGCAATCACCTGAGCAAAACGATCGTTGTCGGTCGAAGTCATCCAATTGGCATAGGAGTGAATGAAATTCGGGGCCTCACCCTTTTTGACTTTGAGCAAAGGCGCTGTCGGGGCAGACTTTGCATCACCATGACCTGCGATCACTGCGGGAATGTTCGGCTGAATCGGCTGCTTGGGCTTAGCATTGTCATACTGATAGTCGGACGGCAACTTCGGTAGCCGAGCACGAGGATAGACATTGGTAAACCGGAGCGGCTTGAGGATCTCGCTCGATGCTCTTCGCAATTCACTGACCTCTGTGGTGCTGTGTTTCCGGCTCTTCGCGAGATTCAACGCCCGGGTCGCAACTGGAGCCTGGTTCGTCGTAACCATTCCAAACGAATACGCAGCGAGTTCAAAATAGTCTTTCTGTTTCCAGGTATCGAAGGGGTGATCGTGACATTGAGCACACACTACCTGAGTCCCTAGAAAGACCTGAGTCGTAACCGCCATCTGGTCGAGCGGCATTCCGTAGTCCCTAATATAAAACCCAACCGCTCCGTTATCGATCGAAAGGCCATCCGCTGTCAGAAGCTCTCGAACCATCATGTCATACCGCTTATTGCTGCGCAGGGAATCTTTGATCCAGTCTGCGTAGGCGAGCCCAGTGGTGGTGCTCTGACCATTGCCTGCGATTTGAGTTTTCGCTCTCAGCAGGTCGGCCCAATAGGTGTAAAAATGGTGGACGTAACCCGGCGAATCCAGAAGCTCGCTAATCAGCAAGGCCCGCTTGCGAGGCTTTTTCGAATCGAGAAACTCGGTCGCTTCAGTTGCAGTTGGGATTCGTCCGACGACATCAAGATAGATTCTCCGAACAAACACCTCGTCAGAACACGTCGGGTAAGGCTCAACCCCCGCTTCGTCTAAGCCAGCATCAATGATGACATCCAGTTCTTCGGCCCAGCCAACAAACTTAGACTGCGCGGCAACTGGCTTCGTTGCGACGGCAACGCCATTCAACACAAGAAGCAAGACCACACAGAAGCTGCGGTTGAGACGTAAATAGGACTGGAGTAACGCTGACATAGAGACGGGAAAATTGATTGGAGCTCAAGAATCGAGAGCTGCACTCTCACTGACAATGAGTTCGCCACCAAAGTAACCTTGTCTCGCCAACCGATCTTTCAACAGGCAGATAAAAGCAGCGCTGCTTCGCCCCAACAAAAACTCGCTATTCTGCTGCCGGTTCGCCGTGCTGATCCAGCAACCAGTTCTTCACTGCTTCAACGTTCTTGAACTCAGGAATCCACGCCAACTCGTCTGGAAGGTCGGTCGTGAACTCACAACGCAACCGCAAAGGGTGGGCTCCCGATTCGATGGCGGCATACTGATTGTAGATACGATCATCGACCAAGATCGTCTCTTCCGGTTCGAGTTGATACTTCTGATAGCATTCCCTCAGCCGGTCGATCTTGGCGGTGTCGTGCATGAACTCACCATGCTGCACACATTCGATTGTCAGGAAATCGGTAACTGGAGCGAGAATGTCTTTGAGGTAAGCCATCTTGGCACCTACATCGAAGGTAGCTGACATGGTGAACTGGCGGTAACCCAAGTCATTCAGCTGCTTGAGAACTTCGATCACATTGGGATAGAGCGGTCGATTCCTGAAGAAATTTTGGTCGGCACAAAAATCTCGATCCATTTCAGTCCCGAGTTCAAGGTGGGTCTTCAACTCGAGCGCGCCATACTCCGGCAGAATCGGCAAGACCTCTGGTAGTTGCTCCCACTTCAGTCCACGGAATTGATCGCGATAGTTGGGGTGCTCAGTTAAGAAATGGAAATAGGCGTAGTTCAAGTCTGCCAAGACCCCATCGACATCCCAAAAGATATTTCTGACTTTGGTTCTATCCATCTCGCGTAGGCCTTGTTCTTGCAGAAGTGATCCCAGGGCAACGAAAAATGGCAACGATACTTTCGAAAGAACCGAAACTTTCATGTTAGCCTTTCCTTAATCTGTACACTTCGTATCCAATGAAATTTCTTCCTATTCTAATCTGTCTCAGCACCACCCTCGCCTACGCTGAGCCTCAGCCAAAACCTAAGCAGGTAAGGATTGCCGACATCAAAGGAGCGGAATACATCGGACTACTCGGGCACAAACTGGGAACGGCCTTGATTGTCGATGGGACTGTCACTCGAGAAAACACCAAAGCTGGGGAGATCGTGATCACGGTCACGAATGTCGAAGGCAAAGAAATCGCTCCCGTGAGACTAACGCTGACGGGTGGCGATGAAAAATCCTGGCTGACCAGTGGGGCGACCCAATTTCGGATCGTCGAAACCGCTGAATTCAGGGGCGTTCACCAAGCGATCCACCAAGACTACGACTCCCCCTCAGCGAAGGGACGAAAGAAAATAGTTATCGCGGCGAGACAGTTTCACCTGAGCGCCTCTGCCGTGATTATCGGCAAGATCGAGAAAACTAAGGCAACTAAATAGCGAATTCTGGCAGCGGCGTCTCAGCATCGCCAAAACGATCCGCAGGGACTCCCATGCGGTCGAGTAGCGCCATGTGTAGCCGACACAGTCTGCGATTCTCTTGCCCAGTGTAGTCGATCACCCGACCGCCCTTTATTGTTCCCCCACCGCCGCCAGCGAGAAGAACGGGGAGTTGCCGAGAGTCATGAGCATTGCCGTCCATCAGACTCGACAGCAACAGAACCATCGAGTTATCGAGCAAACTGGAACCGCCCTCATCGGTCGCAGCCATTTTTTGCAACGCTCTGGCCCACAAGTCGACATTACACTCGTTGATCCGCTGATACATATCGAGCTTCTCTTTACTTCCTGAGTGATGCGAAATCTCGTGCATACCACCGCGAACGTCGCCGAGGAAACCGTAGTTCATCGACGAGAGATCATTGTTCATCATGTAGGATGCGACGCGTGTCTTATCCATCTGAAACGCCAGCACAATCAGATCGAACATGAGTTCCATGTGAAGTTTCGGATCGGTCGGAATCCCGTCATCAGGGCGAGGGATGTTTGGCTTAGTGACCGAAGAGTGCCAACCGGCTCCATCGGTATCGGCCAAGCTTCGTTCCTCGGCTCGCTGCATCCGCTGCTCGAGCTCTCGGACTGAAGTCAGATACTCATCGAGTTTGTTTTTGTCGTATTGACTGACCTGACCTCTGAGAGACTGAGCATCGGCAAGAACGGCGTCGAGCACACTCCGATCACGCTTGCGAACCGCGCCATCGGAAAACAAACGATCGAACGCCAATCGAGGATAAATCTCTTTCGGCGATGGCGTCGTTGGCGACGACCAAGAAATGTGCGCCGAATAGAGTGAAGTGTAGCCGAGCTCCGTGACGTAGCGTGGGCTCTCGGTTCCGAGAACTAAACTGCCAATTTCAGTGTCTCGCCCAGCGACTTGCGCAGCCATCTGATCGATCGTTGTCCCGACTTCGACATCTGTGGTGGTGCGCTTCACGCCGAGACCCGAAAGCACATTCATCTTCGGATAGTGCCCGCCCGGCCCATCCATTGTCGACTCGTTCCACAGCCCCTTGATGACATTGACGTGCTGCTTGAGCGGTTCGAGCGGCCGCAGCGACTTTGCCAATTGCATCCCAGAATCCGTCGCCGTCGCGCCCCAATGGTGAGGATTGACGCCGTTGCCCATGAACACACAAGCCAGCCGCCGTGGCGGAGTCGCCGCGCTACCTGCAGCCGATGCGGCAAAACTACGCACGGACTCCATCCAAGGCAGAGCCATACAAACCCCCATCCCCCTCAGAAAGCGACGCCGCGAGTTGTGATTTCGAGCAAAATTCATTTTCTATCAATCCTAACCCTTTCACCATAGCCGTTTCTTGAAGAAAAATCTAGTGAGGTGAATCGCGATGAGCGGATTGTGGGGTTCAGACCGCTAGAATCAGACCATCAAAATCGAAGATCAGAACTAGTGTCCCGAATGCTTAATCCGTTAAAAAAATTGAGGGGAAATTTGTCATGGAATCAGGTTTGCTTTGCTCACGTTGGAACATGATCACCGCTCTTTTCCCCATACCTGCGTTACTCGTCGGTCACGAAGCCAGCTTCGCTTTGCTCTCGCCCCCGCTCGTCTCTTCAAGCTGCCCTTGGCAGGCTATGTCGCTCCACTCCATTCTCCTCGTGCCTTGGTCTGAGAAAAATTTGCCTCTGGCTTTCTTCACTTCGTTTCGAATCTCGTGAATTTCGTGAATTTCCTCAATCTTCTAATCGTTCGGGACACTAACAGGTTCTTAGCGATGCTCATTAATTCTTGCCAAGAATTCGCTGGGCTTGCTCATCCGATAGCGGCCGGGCGGTGCGGGCTGAAGTATCAACTCCTCCAGCATAAACCCCAAATTTATTGCGGCTTTCAGCATCTCTAAAATCGAAGCCGATCAAGGCGCGACCGACTCGTTCGCCAGTGAACTGATAGTTAAAATAGACGATATCCGCAGCGAGATCTGCTGCGCCCTCTAAGAAGTCAGCTAGGGCTCCCGCGCGCTCTGGGAATTCGACTTGAACGAAAAGAGGACTCGAGAATAGCGAAGGATCGTAGTTGATCGCTCGGAACTCGATGTCTGGCTCGCCCGTGACATCCACAAACGCTAGCCCCCTCGCTCCCCAAAGCTTCGCCAACTCACCGAAGGGCTCGTCGCGCATATCGAAGCCAATCACTGGCGCTGCTAAATTTGGGGACGTTTTGCCATACTGGAACTCCACGATATTGGCCTTTGTTCGCAGTTCACTGAGCAATTCGAACAGTGTTCCGGGACTCTCTTCGATCTCGAATCGCAGATAGCGTCGTCTCGATGAACCGATCCGTGCTGCGCGAACCACGCGCTGGAGTTGCGCAAAATCCATGTTCGCCCCACAAACGATCGTCAATACATTCCTGTGATCGGGAAGACGATCCCGGTGGGACAACCAACCCGCCAAACCCATGGCTCCCGCTGGCTCAGGAATCACTCGCCGCCGCTCCCACAAATACTGCATCGCAGCACAGACTTCTTCGTTGGTAACAGTCAGAAACTGATCAATAAGATCGCGACAGATCGGAAACGTAAACTGTCCTGGCCGAGCGACAGCTGTGCCGTCACAGAAGACGTCCACATTTTCTAGTGACACCGGTTCTCCAGCTTCTACCGACGCAGCCATCGAAGCCTGCCCGACGCCTTCGACGCCGTAGATGACAATCTCTGGGTAGTAGCGCTTCAGCCAAGCAGCGACACTTGCCGCCATCCCTCCGCCGCCGATCTGTAGGAACGCGGCGTCAAATGGCCCTTCGCCGCTCATCACGATTTCGTCGGCGATTGTCCCCTGCCCTCCCATTACGGCGAGATCGTCAAAGGCATGGACGATGGTTTGTCCCTCCCGATCAGCAAATTCCTTTGCTGCTTCAACCGCTTGGTCATAGCGATCCCCGATCAATTTGATCGTCACCGCATCACCACCCAGCCGATGCACCGCATCCTGTTTCATCTGCGGGGTGTTGCGCGGCATGAAAATCGTCGCATGAATCCTGCCGTTCATCCGTGCTGCGGCTATCGCAACTCCCTGAGCATGATTCCCTGCAGAAGCTGCCACCACACCAGACGTATCCTTGGGCAACTGCGCCATGCAATTGAATGCTCCCCGCCATTTGTAGGCGTGCATGGGAGACAGGTCTTCGCGCTTTAAGAAAACGGTCGTGGCGTCGCCTTCCGACTCGATCCGCTCCAATGGGGTCGGCTTGCCCACTTCGTAAACTCGGCCACGCGCCATCAGGACCTCGTCCATCAGCCGGGTGTGAAGGTCGGAATCCGCAGAGTCGATAGCCATATTGTGGGAATCTTCGACCTGCTAGCTTCGTAGGCAAGTTGAACCTCAGGGCAGCTTCACTCCGTCACCAGCGAACCACTCAATTCGCGAACAATGTCGTCAGTGACACCCGTGCGCGTAAACCACCGATACTGCTCTCCATCCCACGAAAGGACATTGCGATCGGATTCGGAGACCAGCAACTCAACGACTCTTACGCCTTTCTCAGGTTCCTCTAGGGAGAACCGCAACCCGACGGTTGGTGCGAACGATGTCGTTCTTGGGTCGAGTCTGAGATCGGTCGCGATCGCCAAGCTGTGGGTCAGTGCTCCCAGCCGCTCTTCCGTATCGGCAATCCCATGGAATGTTGCAAGATCACGATCGATCGGCTTCGACAAATCGAACTCTACCGAGGTTGGAGACGAAGAAAAATGATCCGCAGCGCCTTGAGGAATGTGGATGATCGTCATTGCATCCGCATCGACGATGACACTCTTCACCGCATGAGCAGCACGCCAATGAGGGATCAGAGGAATCGGGATCAGGATCATCGTCAGGATCATCACCCCGAGGACAACCTTGACTAAAAGAGACCGATGCTCGTCATCTTGACCCTGAGTAAGCGGTTCCATCCTGTTCGCTAGTCTAGCGTCTTGCCGACCGACCTGATTTGCTTCGCCGCTCCAGCCGCAGCTGGTTTTCGCGGCTTGGGGGCTTCAAGGCGAGCCACCTCTACACCGCGGAGAGTCTGGGCGAAAATATCAGCCCCGTAGGGCTCCCAGCCTGCGGCAGCCTTTGCCTCATCAGCATACGCCCGAGCGTCGAGATACATATCAAAAGAGTCACCCTTCACGTAGAACCAAGCATAGCTCTTCGGCTCCGAAGCGATTTTCCGCATCGCTCGCTGAAACGTCGAGGCGGGATTTTTCACATCCTCAGGGCCTTCACCTCCACCCTCACGCAGAGAAACTTCATTGCGCAGTCGGTTAGAAGTCGGCGCTCCTTTTAAAATCGATACACAAGTGCGGTCGCCAAGACGGGTTCTCTCTTCGAAGTACTTCACGATCCGCTGGCCATCCAAGATCACCCGCTCTTTGTAAGACCACCGAATCTCCTTGGCGTCGTTGAGATTTTCCATGAACTCCCTAATTCCAGGCTTGGGGTTGTTGGCGTTGATTTCGACTCGGTGGTCTTCTCCTAGAGCAAGTTTGATTTTTCCGTTGGCGGGTCCACTGACCCAAATTCCCAAGCGTTTAAGACCCTCGTAATCCTTCTTCTCTGCGGCCGCGATCGCTTCTGGAATCGACGATAACTCGCGTCGATGTTTGCCAGCGAGATTGGCGAACGACTCGATGGTTCTAGAATCCATCTTGTAACCCATCTTCGAGAGCTCCCCCAGCCCCTTGATGATATCGTAGGTCTGGAAGTGCGAAGAAAGCGCCTCAAACGCTGGCCAAACTCGTCCGATATCAGCATTGTCGCCTAAGGCTGCCTTGAGCTGACCTTCATAGGGATCACGCGGGGGGCTTCGAAACAGAGCCTTCTCACGGAGCGCGCGAATTTCCTCGACCGCTTGGTCATGATAGAACGCCTCGTTGATGTAGGTTATTTTGTTGTTCGCAATCAGGAACTTGTATTCCTTCCCATCCTCAGGAAGCGGACGTGGGTTTGGCATCCGGACAACCTTGCTCTGCTTAGCGACATACACAGGGGTGTCGTCGACGGCTTTTTCAAGCTGTTCGATTTTCTCTAAAAGGGCGACCTCTTGCGTCTCTTTGTCCGCGATCGCCTTCTCCAATTCGATCTGTTTCGATTTCAGCGAATCGACGTCGATGTAGTTGACGTTGAGCTTCTTCTGCGTCTCCTCAAGACGTTTGGCCTCTTCCTTCGCTGCCAGAAGTTGTGCGTAGGTCGCCTTAGACGGGTCTTCTTTTTCCTTCCAAGACTCTTCGAGGTACTTGGCCTCTTTAGATGCCTTTTCCGCATCGACCTCTAGTTCGCTCAGCTGGACTTCCGTGACATCGGGGAGTTCAGACAAGATCTTCTTCACCGCCTGAGCGACGTTCAGTTGAACGAGAATAAAGACGATGATGAGGATTCCGACCACGTTGGTCAGAGCGTCCATCAGGGAGTCGAGATTGACTCCTTCATCTTCGGATTTCTTGATGCGTGCCATCTTACAATTCGTGGGGTCTTTTATGGTAACACGGAAACGATCTACTCGCCGCCGTTCTTCCCGCCTCCTTCGTCACCTTTAGGAGACTTTTCTTTGGGAGGAAACTTTCCGAGCACGTCCTTGAACGCATTCAAATCAGCGTCACCTGCTCCAGGAAGAGGCAGCCGTGCGACAGGGATCTGATAGGGGTGATCGGGGCTCATCGCGTAATTTCGAAGCTGACTCGATGTCCAATGACCGCCATCTCTCACCAGAATGATGATCTTGCTATCTTTGACATCCGCGACCTCGTTCAGCCAATCGTTTAAGCCCTCGTCAACGCCGATGCTGTTTCCGGCAGCTCGTACGGTGTCGGTAACTTTCAAGTTGTCATCGAAACTTCGAAGCGCCTTAATTCCGCCGCGATTGGCCTCCGCGAAGAAGTACTTGGTTCCGGGCTTTGAACCCGACCCCGATGGAATCACGATAATTGGCGGTGCCGTGTCGTCGGGCTTCTTGTTTAATTCGGCCAGCTTCGCGGTCAGTTCTTTGATCTGCTCATCCAGCCCCTTTTTCGTATTCGGCCACGAGTCCAAATCGGCCTGGAGATTCTCAAGTCGCTGCTGCAGTTCGGCGGCGACCCGCTTGTTCTCTTTCTGCTTCTCCTCGGGCATTTTGAGGTTGTTGCGGAGAAGCGTGTTCATCTTCTTCGCCCGATCCAACTCATCATCTACTTTTTGGGCCTCATCGATCGCTGTCTCCAGTTCATCGACGGTCGCGTTATCCTGAGCCAATTGCTTCTCGAACTCGATATAGGCCTTGGCTCGATCGACTTCCTCCTGGGTTTTCCCGTCGACCTCTTGGGTCTGGGTGACAGTCAGGACAACAATCATCAGAACCAACGCGCCGATCAAACAGGCGAGGATGCTGAGAAATGGGAACAGTGAAATCACCATTCCGTTGTCTGCCTTTGGTTTGGCCATTGAGCTTTAGACGAGTGAGGGGGCTTTAAACTTAGGAGCGATTAACCAGAAGAGTCAGCGGCCTAACCGAACCAGCCCTTCTTCTTCACCTGCTGAACGACAACCTGCTTTTCGCCGAGCGATTCTAAAACATCGTTGAGGCGGCGGATTCCCGTATCGAGCCCGGTCAGGTATTTGGTCACCGTCTTGGTAGACTCATCGACCGAACGAGACGCGTCTTTCTGAAGAGCTTCAAGACGTTCGGAGAAATCTGCTTCGACCTTTTTCTGATGCTCATCAGCTCGTCTCTCCAGACCTTCTGCATTCGATTTCACCATCTTAGAAAGTTCGTTGAGGTCGTGAAGGAACTCTTTCTGAGCACCGGCAATGGCCGTGCCGATCGAATCGAGGGCACCGACATTGTCGCCACCGGCAACTCCCGCTCCGTCGTTGAGCCGCGTCAGGAGGTTCTCATTACAGTAGGAATCGATGACATTCAGGTTGTCCTCCTCGGTCTTCTGAACCGCACTGATCGGGAAGGACATAATCACCGACAGCACAAGACCAAAGAGGGTCGTGTTGAACGCCGTTCCCAGTCCGCTGGTCACCTTACCGATCGTCTCGGTTAGGGCGGCTGTGTCTGACGCATCGATACTACCGAATCCGGCGATCGACTCTGACAGACCGAGAACCGTTCCGATGAAACCGAGAATCGGCACCGCCCAGAGAAAGACTTTGAGAAGCGAGTATGATCCCTGAATTCGAGAAGCATCGATCTCAGACTGTGAAGTCATCAGCGATGCGACTTCGCCATTGTTCTGGCGGGTCTCGAAAAATTCGAGCGCCTTTCGGATCCGGTTAACCATGGTCGAGTCGCGGAGCCGGTTCGGCAGGCTGTAAACGTGATCGATGAACTTACCGACATTGCCGCGGTTGATCTCCGAATCGATATCAGCAGGCAAGGCATCGAGGAGCATGGCATTCTTCTGATGACTGACCTTCTTCATTTTTAGAATCAGGATTCCAAAAGCCCAAGCGAACAAGAACAGCTCGCAGCAGTTGACGATCGTTCCGGATTTTCCACTGAAGAAGACACTGCCGATGAACGTCGTCTTGAGCGCGATAAAAATGCCGTAGCAGGCTCCGAAGATAATCGCGGCGATGCCGAGCGATGCCCACATATTGACATTCGCGTGATCGGACTCAGTCCAGCCCTGACGTTGCGGCGTCGTGTAGGCAGACTCCTCGGTTGGACTCTCAGCGGTGCCAATTTCTGAGTCCCCCGGAACATTGAGCTGCGGAGCGGACTCCTGATCGGCGAACTCTTCAGGAATCTGGAGCTTCGTGCCACATCCAGGGCACTTGACCGTTTTTCCGGCTAAGTCAGCATCGGCCTTGAGGCTCATGCTGCATTGTGGGCAGGCGAAATTCATTGGTATTGGGATTTGTAAATTCGAGGAAACGCTCGTCCTTATGTTTTCTTAGGAAGGGTGATGCGATACAAGAAATATCGCAATCAGATTAAGGAAGGTCTGATCAATTCCGCCACCTGCCGCAAAGATGGAATTAAAGATAGCTCCGTGCTTAGTCCGAGAACGTTGCACGACCGTTCCGGTCGTCGCACTCTGGGGCTATGACCGGGACGGTCATGCCACGGGTTCCACCGCGCGGGGGGTTCTTCCGAGTTGCAGCCCGAGTTAATCAGACCTTCCTTAGACACTAGCTGGAAACTACTAGCAACTTCGGCCGCCTTCGTTGGCTGTTTGAGCGGTCGGCAACGGAGGCAACTCCTGCTCCAATTTTCCCCGAACTTTAGGCCAAGCGATTACGGCTTCGATGATCATCCAAGCTTGGAGCGCTAAAGTGCCAATGGCGAAGCTCGCCAGCATTCGGTCTCCATCTGCAAGAAATCCTCGCAGGTTCATCGCCATCGCGACACCCGGAAGAATCAGCATGAAGACGGCCGGTATCGCAACAAACGCGATCGGGAGATTTCGACGCCAAAGCCAGAACAGGATGACCAGCAGAGCCAGCCCGGCCAGCAGTTGGTTGGTCGCTCCGAACAATGGCCACAACAGCAAGCCCCCTTTTCCAGCATTTCCCCAAGCCCATTCATTTCCGGCGATCGGTGCCGCCGCAACAAAGCCCGCGAGCGCGATGGCAAACAGCGTGGCTCCGTGTTTGTTAGTCAAGAGCGCGAAGGGCACTCGCGGTGCGGCACCCTCGGGGCGGCCGATCCGGCCGATGGCCCCAGCGAGTTCCTGCGTGACATAGCGCTGGAGTCGGCATGCGGTGTCCAGAGTTGTTGCGGCGAACGACGCAACAAATACTCCCATCAGAGCGACTGCGAATCCAGCTGGCAAGGCGAGCGCCTTCAAGAAATTTGCGGCCCCATCGACGAACGCCGAAACCTTCGGGGCGAGCCCGCTTTGTGCGGTGCCCGCCCACGTTGCGTAGCGAGCGTCATAGGCATCGGCCCCCATCAAGACCGCCCCGGTCGACATCCCGTCCGGACCTTTCTCCATGACCCCAAGCCCCAGCCCAGCGACGCAGGCCAAGATCACCAGCACTGCCAAAAAGCCCTCGGTTAGCATCGAACCGTAACCGACGAATCGTGCATCGGTTTCGCATTTGAGTTGTTTAGATGACGTCCCCGAAGACACCAGACAATGGAAGCCAGAAATCGCGCCACAAGCGATGGTGATGAATAAGAATGGGAACATCATCGGCCCGCCTCCGCCATCCAGTCGGACTGCGGGAGCCGCAATTTCCAAGGCAGGGCGTTCAGCGATCACCGTTGCATCGGGGTAAAGAGGAACCGCTCCCCCAAAGATCGCAGCGACAATCAAGCCCACGACAATCAGCCCGAGCGCCGAAATTAGCTGCAGCGAGTTGATGAAATCGCGTGGCTGGAGCAGCGTCCAAACTGGAATCACCGACGCCACATAGGAATAGACCAACAAGATGATGACCCAAGTGATCACCGACCACGATGCGAGTTCCGCATTGAGCGCAGCGAGAAAACCGACATTTCCGAACGCGACCGTCCCGTACATGATCGCGAGGGCGATGATCGATGGGATGACGATATTGATGCCTCGGCGATGAAGCATGGTGCCAATCGCAACCGCCAACGGAATCTGTACAAGGCACGGGAAAATCGCGGCAGGGTACATCTTAAACACCGCCGCAATCACCAACCCGAAAATTGCCAAGACGATGGTTAGCGCGAGAAACAGAATCAACAGAAACAGAATCCGTGCTCTAGGAGCCAGCACCCGACCCGCGATATCCCCAACGGTTTGACCTCGATTGCGCAGCGAGACCACGAGCGCCCCAAAGTCGTGCACGGCCCCAATAAAAATCGATCCGAACAGCACCCAGAGCAGCGCCGGAACCCATCCCCAAATCACTGCGACAGCAGGACCGACAATCGGACCAGTTCCAGCAATCGATGTAAAGTGATGGCCAAAAATCACTGACTTGTTTGTCGGAACGTAATCGACATCATCCCGCATTTCGACGCTGGGAACCGCTGCATTCGGGTCGAGCTTGAAGATCTTTCGAGCCAACCAACGCCCGTAGGTGTGGTAGGCGACCAAGTACAAGACGAGTGAGCCTAGAGCGATAAACAGGGTGGCCATAATGCAGAACCGAATCTACGACCACCAACCCTGAAAAGTCGAAAGCCTTTTGAGAATTTTGCAGGGTCGTCGCTACCGAGAAGTTGTCGATCGAGCTTTCGGCTTCCCCAGCCCAAGCAGAAGGAGCCGTGGCCAGGGGTGAGGCCGAACGAGCCGCTCTAAGACAATCGGCAAGGCGCACCCTAACACTGTTCCGACAATCAAAAACGGCCAGAACCCGATATCCCATCCGACCGCCGAACAGATCCGGAAAGCGGCAAAAATCGCCAAGCCGTGAAACAGGTAGATCCCATACGAAAAGCCTCCTAACCAGCTTAATGGCCGCCAACTCCACGGCAGCGACAGCAGCAAATGAAGGGTCGCCAGCCCGCACGATATCGCCAAGGCATCGCCCAACCACTCAGGGTACCCATCTCGTTGATCGACAAGAGGATAGGCGATTCGGATAGCCAAAACAATACCCGCAATCACCCGCAACCACCGACTTGATCGAAGTTGGGGAAACCGACTCAGCCCGACCCCATAGACGAAGAACGGGGCCAAATACATTGCCGAGGCGTAAGCGAAATAATTTGGCACATCATGGCCGAACAGCTCAGTCGTTCCCCAGCGTTCGGGAGCGATAAAATACCCGGCACACGCCAGCACAAAAACCACCAACCATCCCCGAACTGACTTCATCGCCCCCGCCCAATCGAGCAGGCCAATCACTGCGAATAGAATGAACACGGCATAGATAAACCACAGGTGAGTTACTGGCACTGCACAGAACTCGACGAAGTTCTTAGGGAACGAGAGAACTGGTTCGACCGCGGCCTCGATTCGGGCGTGCTGATAGAAGTATTCGACGACGCTTAAAACCGCCAATGGGACTAGCAACCTCCGAGCCTTGCCGGAAAAGAAGCTTCCAAGCCTACCCTTTACCGCTGGCCGAAGTGCATAGACGAATCCGGAAATAATGGTGAACAGCGGCATCCGAATGTCGGTCATCAGATCATAGACGACATCAATCCAATTGCCCTGAGGCATTGGCTCTCGCCCAGCCTCGTCGACAAATAGCCGATGCAGAAACATCGAGTGTCCGAGCACAATAATGATCACTGCCACACCTCGCAGGGTCTGAATATGATCATTCCTCACCAGAGACTGCGGATTCCGATTCGGATCTGTGGAGTGTGCTGCCAAACCAACCGAGCGGTCCCACGCTCAGGTCGGGTTTGCAAGTGTTCATCGAATCTCAGTCCCCAACCGTCTTAAGAATTCAACAAAGTCGGCGTATTCGGAAGAACTTCTCGGCAACCTGCCCAGACTAACAACGATGCCATGACGCCGCCAACAAAGCCACCAATCGCACCTCCCATTCCACCGAACATACATATCGCGATCATGGCAACGAAGCCGAGAATCGCCATCCCTAGCCCATTGGGAGGTTCGGCCATGGTGTCGTAGAGTCGAAGTTTAGACCTAGCCGAAGCCAGCCCAAGTGTTCCGTAAATGAAGAAGATCGGAATCAGACAGGATAAAATCCATAGCCTTCCTCCTCCCCCCGGTGAAAAAGACCCTCGAACACACACCGCGATACAGATCCACATCATCAAGACGTGAGCGCCCAAAAGGATGATCGCGACAACCGCATTTCGAGAAGTGGTCGTTCCCAAGACGATGGCTGACAAGACCAGCGAAAAAGCTAGTCCGCCACCGCAACTCATAGCGACAATCGGCATCTCCAGTCCTCCTAGCGTGTAGCGAACGAGGATGTAAGGCATCACCGAAACCGCACACAATAAGATATGCGCGGCAAACGTCGTCCACTTCCCGAAAGTCATCTGCCACGGAGTCAGGGGTGTCATTCGGAGCAATTCGATCTTTCCATTCTCCAAATCCGCATTGAAACCACCGAATGCTGTCAGCGGCAGAACACCGAAAAAGATCACCGCCAAAGCGACAAACAGAGGACTAGGAAAAGTCGTCACGTCCCCAGAAAAGAAGTCCGTATAGAGGCCAAAGATGGCAATTGCGTGAACCATCAGAAACGAAGCCACAATGCGTTTCCTTCGAAAGCCCTGACGCATCTCCTTGACCAGAACTGCAGGAACGCGATCCGGAAAATCTTCGAAGTCGGAACTTGGGAAAATACCCCGTTCAGCCACCGAATCAACTGCGACAGACTCTTTCAAGCTCCCATCATAGCACGAATCACCTAATGCTCGCAGTTTACATTTACTTCTGCTAGTAGTTGTTAGGACTAAGGCTGCTGATGACCTTTGAGCACTACGAAATCGTGGAGGGGGACGACGGAAAACCCGTCGAGCTCGGGGCCGGAGGTATGGGAGTCACCTATGTCGCCCGGGACACGCGCTTGGGTCGTGACGTCGTGGTCAAAATGGTTCACCCGGAACGGGTTTCGAAGCCAGAAATGCGCGGAAGATTCCTTCGGGAAGCCAGAGCCGCTGGAAAGATCGATCACCCGAATGTCGCCCGGGTTCTCCATTTGGGCGAAACCGAAGACGGGGGAGTCTTCTTCGCCATGGAGTTATGTCAGGGTATTTCCCTGCGTCAGTGGGTGAAAATCAACGGCCCCCTGTCGACCCGCGATGCCGTTGGAATTGGCACGCAAATCGCATCAGCTCTGGGCGCTGTCGCGGCGGCTGGGCTAATTCATCGCGATGTAAAGCCGGGAAACATCATGGTGTTTCGCGATGGATCAGATGGCGTCTTAAGAGCCAAACTGATCGATTTTGGCTTGGCCCGGCGCGACCGGCAGCAGAAAGAAGCGGACGGATCTGATCGAGAGGACACGGAGTTCGAAACCCTGACGATGTCCGAACACGGCTTCCTTGGAACGCCGACTTATGCGAGCCCAGAACAAGCACGAGAACATCCTCTCGATATCCGCAGTGACCTGTATTCGCTGGGAGCTTCGCTGTGGCACGCCGTCACCGGAAACGTTCCTTTTGAAGGATCATCGTTCGGGGAACTGATTGTCAAAGTCATTACCGAGCCACCCAACTCTGGAGAACTCGACGCGAAATGGACAGATCCAGCCCTGCGAGTCGTGCTCCTGAGGTTGATGGAAAAAGCCCCAGATGCCCGCTACCAAACTCCCGCCGAAGTGATTGCGGCTTTTCGAGCTATTCTCACCGAGGACGACGATGACAAGACGCTAATTATCGACTCGACATTCCCTAAGTCCCTAGATGACGCGTCAAATCGAGGCGACGAAAGTTTCGACTCAGATTCAACTTTGGCAAAGCGGAAAAAAGTATCCCTGATTCCAATCTTACTCGGATTGGGCGCGGTTGGGGTCGTGATTGCTTTTTTCGCTCTGCGTGACCGTTCGTCGTCTGAGGATTTGGTCATGCTCGAAGCCATGCTCGTCAATGACGAAGTCCATCTCGACTGGCCGTCCAATCCCCAAATCAGACCTCAATCCACGCCCGATGGACTCGCCATTTCTCCTTCTCGGTTCTGGGTTTACCGGGAAGGCCAGAAAATGCCAGGTGCCGTGCGATTGGATGACGACCTCAAGACCTCAAACTTCGTTGACTCCGCCCCTTCTGATGACGTCTACACCTACCGTGTCGTTGCGGTGGATAGCAGCAACACCGAACTCTGGCGTACGGTCGAAGCAACGGTCACCATCGAGCGGGCCTTTGAACTTCCTGGGAGCGCCGAGGAAAACGTTCGGCTAGGGCATCAGGCACTCACCGCCGGACTCGCTGGCAAGGCCTATGCCCATTTTCAGACAGCCTACACTGAGAGCCCAACGAACGAGACCTTCGCTCTGGCTGTGGAGAGCCTTCGCCAAATATTACCAGATGACGCAGAAAACCTGCGCACTACCGACAAGCTTGCAGCTCAAGTGCTCAGCCGCCAAGAAGATCTGGTAGTTGCCCTTCGCTGCCGAATCGAAAGCAATCTCCGTCTTGCCGAGTTGAAGGTTGAACCGGATCTTCGTGCTCCTCAGGCCCAGATTTGCTTGGGGCAGTTGATCTCTCGATTCCCAGAAGACCCGTCGATTCCAGATTTTAGAAATCGGCTTGGGCGGTTCTAAGAAGTCCAATCCATTCTGGCAGCCTGCCATTGTCCCCTAACAAATTGTCTTTTGACTCGTATAAAAGCTTGTTCTCAAGGCACTGTAGGCCATCTTTGTGTTGTGAACGCTCCAAGAATTTCACTCGTTACTATCATTGCGTCAATATTCGCTTTATCAGGTTGTGACAAGCCGGGAAAAACCGACCCTGAACCCTCCACAGGTGGTTCATCAGCGACTAGCGAAGAGACGATCGACGTTGCCTTCGGCGTCTACAGCGCGGACAAGCCAACCGATGTCGTGAAGCAGTTTCGGAGTAGCCTTGACGCTCTCGAAACTTCGATGGCCTCCACCCTAGGGAAGCCCGTCAAAATCTCCCTCGACGTTTCCGCTACCTATGAAGGCAGCATCAATGATTTGGTTACAGGAAAGATCCAGTTCTCGCGGTTAGGTCCTGCATCATACGTAACTGCGACCGACAAAAATTCAGACCTAAAGTTGCTCGCTATGGAGGGCAAGAAAGGAAAGAAGGTCTTTAAAGGAATCATCTGTGTTCCCCGCGACAGCACCGACCAATCTCTAGCCGATCTGAAGGGAAAAAGTTTTGCATTTGGCGATGAACTCTCAACGATCGGACGCTTTCTTTCCCAACGAGCCCTTCAGGAAGCAGGTGTGAAGGCAGCAGACTTGGCTTCCTACGAATATCTCGGCCGCCATGATGCCGTCGGCGCAGCAGTCGGTGCTGGTAAATATGATGCTGGCGCCTTGAAGGAGAGTGCTTTCAAAAAACTGGTAGACTCCGGCACCCCGATCCGTGAGTTAGTGAATTTCCCGAATGTGACGAAACCTTGGGTCGCGCACCCATCGCTGTCAGAAGAAATTTACAACGCATTACAAAAAGCTCTTTTCGAATTGGACGATCCTAAAGCTCTAGATGACTTAGGGGTCGATCAATTGCTCGAAGCTTCCGATGATGACTATGCTCCGACCCGTGAGGCGATGAAGGAGAACAGCAAGTTCTTCGAGTAACTCGGTTCGACAGAGAATTCGCAATCAACAAGTAGGCGACAGCAAATAGCATGGTCAGTTCTGGAAGACGTGGTTGGCCACTTTGGCTCCAACTCTTGGTAGCTCTTGTGGCGACCATGCTGTTGGCGCTATCTGTCGGTGGCTACCTCCTCAGAATCAGCCAGACAACTGCGCTCGAAAGTGCGAAGCAGCGGGAGAGTCAACGGGTAGGAAGTATCATCGCAGGATCCGCGCTCGATGCCATCATTTCGGAAGACCGGCCGGTTCTAGAAACTGTTGTCACAGAAACTGGCAAGCGTGACGAATCAATAGTCAGCATTGATATCACGAACGAGGACGGTCAGGTGTTGGCAGCTTGGCGAGCCCCCTCTATCGAAGGAGAGAGCCCAACTACGGATATCCTACGAACAAGCGAGACCGTTTCACAGTCAGGATCGCAGTTTGGCGAAATCCACCTGGCCTGGGACATGTCGCAATCGCGGGAAGCCATCGAGCGAACCGTCCGTCATCTACGCTGGATTTGGCTGGGAACCTTAGGCCTACTTGCACTACTTATTGGACTCTTTGGGTCACTGCTCGTCACCCGACCGATCACCTCGATCACAGACCGACTCAGACGACTTGCTGATCGCGACTACGAAACCGGCAAACCTCTTCGAGCCGCCCGCGAACTCACTCTTCTAGATTCGGCAGTCGACTCGCTCGGCGATGAACTCAGCACGCGCGACACCCGTGAAAACGAGTTAGAAAAAGCACGCATCCAAGCCGAAACGGCGTCGCGCGCTAAGGATGATTTCTTGGCGAACATGAGTCACGAGATTCGCACGCCGATGAACGGCATCATTGGTGTCTCTGACCTCCTAGCAGAAACTCGGCTAACCGATGAGCAGGTCGGCTTGACTGAGATGATCCGTAGCAGCGGTGAACATCTCCTTGAAGTCCTCAACGACATCCTCGACTTCTCGAAAATTGAGTCAGGAAAACTCGATATCGAAAGACAGGAGTTCTCCATCATCGACTGCTTAGAAGTATCGATGGCAGCGGTGGTCACCTCCGCATCCGACAAAAAGCTGGAGCTATCCTGTGATCTCGATCCGGCACTTCCAGTTTGGGTAATGGGAGATCGTCTCCGCCTCCGTCAAATCGTTACAAACCTGCTTACGAATGCCGTAAAATTTACTAGCGATGGAGAAGTCAGCCTGAAAGCGTTCGCCGCTGAAAACAGCGAAGGCGTAGAAAAATTACGGATCACCGTCCGCGACACCGGCCCCGGCATTCCCGAAGAAGACCAGCGTCGATTGTTTGAGAGTTTCACTCAACTCGATGCGTCAACGACCCGAAAACACGGCGGCACGGGTCTGGGATTAGCGATTAGTCGGCGTCTAACAGAACTCATGGGCGGTAAGCTGTCGATCGAGAGCCAAGTCGGTCAAGGCAGCGAGTTCACTATCGAGTTACCCCTCGATTCTGGGAAGTCAGGCGACGAAATGTCGGAGCTACCAGGCATCGAAAATCTCGCCGGAAAGCGGGTTTTGATTGTCGATGACAATACCACCAACCGACGAATCATTGCTCTTCTTTGCGAGAGCTTGAAAATGAAAACGTTTCCATCGGCCGGGGGAAAAGAAGCCTTAGAATCTCTGGAGAACGACACCAACTTCGACATTGCGGTAGTCGACATGTTGATGCCTGAGATGGACGGATTAACACTGGCGACAAAAATCCGCGCCAATCCGCAGACAAAGAATATTAAACTCCTTCTCGCGACTTCTCTGTGGAAACTACCACTCGGACGCGCTGAGGGAAATTGGCCCTTTGATGCCCACACCTATAAGCCGCTTCGCCGCAATCAGTTCGCCCGTTCTCTAATTCGAGTCATCAATCCAGAGATGCAAATCGAGGACTCGTCAGAGCCCGAAGCATCCCCTGAACTGACGATGCCCGACCCAAGTCGAACTCGTATTTTGATTGCCGAGGACAACTCCCTCAATCAACAAGTTGCGATCAAACTACTGGCACGACTGGGCTACCGTGCCGAGGTGGCCAACGACGGAGGTGAAGCAGTTAGCCTGTGGGAAATTGCCCCTCACGATCTGATCTTCATGGATATCCAGATGCCCGTCCGAGACGGCTTCGAGGCAACTCGTGAAATTCGGCTGCTTGAAAAGAAGCGTGGTGTGGAACATCCCCCAGTGATTATTTCGATGACAGCGAATGCCTTGAAAGGCGACCGCGAACGATGCTTGGAAGCTGGAATGGATGACTACATGAGCAAGCCGATCCGCATTGAGCGTTTACGCGAAGCTCTGGCATCTCTCGCCAAACGGCGGCCCGATTTAGCTACTGATTCAACTTCAGGGTTCGGTTCGTCAACCGAATCCAGACGCGGGATGGACAAAGACCGGCTCGTCGACTTCGAGCAATTCGATATGGTCTGCGAAGACTCCCCTGGAGCATCAAGCATCTACCAAGAATTTACCAAGCGCGTTCCAGATTCACTCTGGCAACTCGGTGAGGCCTTTGAGCGCGACGAGTCTCCCGAGGATATCATTCAGCGTGCTCATAAAGTCCGGGGCATCGCTTCCAATTTGGGTTTCGTCGGGCTCTCTCGCTCGCTGGCTCACATTGAAGAACTGGCACGGAATAACGATCTTGAAGAAGGCCAAAAATGCACTTCGGGACTCATGGACATTTTCCGTCAATCCCGACGCCTGCTCGAGGGTGACGAGATCGAACAATAGCGAATGGCCAATCTCCCCGCAGACACCTCTTCGCAGAGTTCGGAACCTCGAAAAATAGAGCCCCTCGGTTCTGGTCGGTCTTCAGGTGTTACCCCTCTGTGGGTACAGCTTCTTGCTGCGCTACTACTGACCCTGATCGCAGCGGCACTCATCGGCGGTTACATTCTACGCAAACGAGAAACTAAGGTGATGGAGGAGTCTCGACGCTCCCAAAGTCAACGCATCGCCAGCATCATCGCTGGAACTTCTCTGGACGCAATCATCTCAGAAGACCGCCCACTACTCGAAACCATTGTTCGGGAAACTGGACAGCGCGACAGTGAGATCAATCAGATCACCATTCTAAATGAAGAGCGGGTCGTATTGGCCAAGTGGCGGGACACGGACTGGCAAGAAGACGACAAGGTTTTCGAAACGATGGAACCCGTTATCTACGGCGGCGAAAAATTTGGTCGGATCGACCTAACTTGGGACCTGACTGCGGCGAACGCAAAGATCGACTCGAACGTTGCGATGCTGCGCCTGATTCTGCTCGCAACTTTGGGCGGGCTAGGTCTGGTTACCCTACTGTCTGAGGCCATTCTCGTTACTCGGCCTCTCCATTTCATCACCGACCGATTGCGGGGACTAGCACAGGGTCGATTTGATGAAAGTGAACCATTTCGCGCAGCCAAGGAACTCGGTATCCTCAACGACGCGGTCGATTCTCTGGGCGCGGAAATGCAGCGCTCCGAACAAATGGCGAGTGAAGTTCGCATGCAACAAAGAGCCCTGCAAAATCTCAACCGACACCTCAATGCCGAAATTGAGCGGCGGAAGTCTGCTTTTGCCTACACCGAGGAACTCAAAGAGAGCAACCAAGCCCTCGTCGACTTTGCCTACGTAACTTCTCACGATCTCCAAGAGCCCCTCCGAAAAGTTCGTGCTTTTGGTAGCCGAATCGCTGACGGCTACTCCGATAAGTTGGACGATAAAGGTCGCGACTACCTCGACCGGATGATTTCAGCGGCAGATCGAGGCCAGGTGCTGATCAATGACCTGTTGGAGTTCTCCCGAGTTTCGACCCAAGAAGTCAACTATGAGCAAGTTAATCTCGATGCTATTGTTCGCCGAGTAGTCAGCGAAATTCAGTTGGAACTCGATGAATGCGAAGGCGAAGTCAGCGTCGGAAAACTGCCGACGATCGAAGGACACGCCCCCCAACTTCGGCAGCTGTTCCACAACCTGATCGGCAATGCCGTGAAGTATCGCAAAGACGGCGTCCCGCCACGGATCGAGATCCGCAGCAATCTAATACGGGGCGACGGAACGAGCAAAGACACCTTATTTCAGATCGAAGTGCGTGACAATGGCATCGGCTTCGAACAACAATACGCCGAACGAATCTTCCAAATTTTCCAGCGGCTACACAGTCGCGGGAGCTACAAGGGCACTGGGATCGGATTGGCAATTTGTCGAAAGATTGCCGAGCGCCATGACGGTACTCTTCTTGCAGAGTCGGAGCCGGATAAGGGCACAAACTTCCTATTCACTGTTCCGGTTGCCCAACCCCCAAAAGAGAGCAAGCCCGACCCAACTGTTGAGCCCCCTGAAAGTACTGAAGCACCATGACCGACCAACACGAAGTCACGATTCTAGTCGCCGAAGACGATCCCGATGATCGTCTCTTAATCGACGACGCTCTCAGCGAAAGTCGCCTCTGTAACAAGATTCGATTCGCGCATGATGGCGAAGAACTCATGCAATACCTTCGGAACGAAGGCAAATTTGCTGATGAGATCGAGAACCCAAGACCGGGCCTGATCCTTCTCGATCTTAACATGCCTAAGATGGATGGGCGAGAAGCCTTAAGCGAAATCAAAAAAGACGCTGACCTCCGAAGAATCCCAGTGGTTATCCTGACGACCTCAAAGGCTGAAGAAGATGTGCTCAAGACCTACGACCTCGGCGTGAGTTCGTTCATCACCAAGCCAGTATCTTTCGAAGATTTTGTCGATGTGATGCAAACAATTGGGAAATACTGGTTCAAGATCGTCCACCTCCCCGCCGATGACTGATCGTAGCCAATCCGAGCCATCAGCAGAGCCAATTTCGCGCGAAGATCTCGTCCGCGAAAACGCTACTCTGCGCTCGGAATTGGCAGCTCTGCTCTATCGGATTTCTCACGATGTCCGCGCCCCACTCCGAGCTCTGTCCGGGTTCTCAGGGATGCTCGAGCGCAAATACGGTGAGCAGCTTGACGAAAAGGGCAGCCACCTCGTTGCCCGGATCGGTGCTAACGCTGAAGAGCTCAACGGCTACATCGAAACCCTTCTCGCCTACTCTCGTCTGGGTCAACGCGACCTCCGCCGGGTCGATATCGAAAACGTAGAAGATCTTCTCGCTCAGATCGCCGAAGAACTTCAGGCCAACCACGACCGGAAACTTCATCTGGAAATCCCAGACCCGCTTCCAACGATCTCGGCCGATCCTGCTCAACTTCGCCAAGCCCTCAGCGCCCTAGTAGATAACGCCTTTCGATTCGCCAGTCCGGATCGCGAACCAACGCTCGAAGTGCGCTGGGAAGACAACGCGTTTCAATTCATCGACAATGGTGTCGGATTCCCCGAAGACCGCAGCGATGACATTTTCGAATTATTCAAAGCACTAGGAGAGACCCAACACCGAACAGATCCACCTGGCGTCTACGGATGCGGACTTGCGTTTGCGCGCCGCATCGCCCACCTACACGGCGGATCCATCGTCAGTCGGCCAAACGCAAAAGTCGGATCGGCTTTCGCAATTTCCTTCGGAGTGGGTTAGATTACAGCGTGGTGGAAAATTCACAGAGCCCGGTCAGAATCCTTCTCCTAGAGGATCGGCCGGATGACGTAGACCTTGTGATGATGCAGGTCGAAAGTGATGGCATCGATGCGAATTTCGCCGTGACCAGCACTCGGGAAGCCTTCATAGAGAAACTAGCATCGCACCGTCCCGACATCATCTTGGTCGACTACGAGGTGCCCGGGTTTGGAGCTCCAGATGCCCTGAAACTCGTCGTAGAAGAAGATATCAAGATCCCTGTCGTTGTGGTCGCCGGAAGCATCGGCGAAGAAACCGGGGTCGAATGTATGCGGAACGGTGCCGCCGACTATGTTCTCAAACAAAACCTCGTTCGGCTTGGCGAGGCGATCCGCCAAGTTCTCAGTGCCGCCGCTGTCGCTACCCGAGAACGAGAAGCGCGTGCACAGATCAAGCGCCAGCTCAGACAACAGGCCGAAGTCGCCCACATTGGTCAACAAGGTCTAACAGCAGGCCGGATTGACCAGTTTCTTCAGATGGCGGCCCAAAGAATTGCCGATTGTTTGGCGATCGAATTCGCTGTCATTCTCGATCTTGATTCAGGCGGAAACAGCTTTGTCCTCAAAGCGGGCACTGGTCTCGACGAGCAGCTCTTGGGCACGTTCGTTGAAGGTGATTGGACAAGTGCCGCGGGCGAAGCGATCTCAGCCTACGAAACCATCTGCGTCGACCATACGAAGGATGATCCAGATGGAGCTCTTCTTCCTCCCCTGCTCAGAGATCGCGGCATTCGGCATTCGGTCTGCGTCCCAATCGGACGCCATCAGCGCCCGTTGGGAGTACTCGGTCTTCATTCTACCGAAGAGAATGTCTTCTCTGAAGATACCGTCAATTTCCTCCGGACAGCGGCGAATGTCATTGGTGGCTCGATCGAGCGCTACTTCAGCGAAGAAGAGCTTCTGGAAAAGGCTCAGCTCCTCGATCAATCCCGCGATGCCATCTGGGTTCACGACCTCGAAGGACGCATCCGCTATTGGAACAATGGCGCTCAAAAACTCTTCGGTTGGAACAAGGCTGAGATCATTGGGGCATTGGCGCAGTCGATGATGTTTCACAACGAACCTCACCGCCCACTGTCCGTCCTCCGCGAACTTGAAGCCGAGGGCGAATGGACGGGAGAGTTCTTACTGCGGACGAAGGACGGCTCATCAGTCTGGATGGATAGCCACTGGACACTGACGCGCGATGAACTCGGTCAACCAACGAGTATCCTCACCGTGAACACCCCACTCGAGAAGTAGTTCTTGATAGCGATCACGTGATCGACTCAAGCGGAGCCCAAACTACGCCTAGCTTTGTTGCTAGCGAAATCTGGACGGCAATGGCAGATCGCCTAATTAATTAATTAGACCTTCCCTAGCTTCGTGACCGACGAGTAACGCAGGTATGGGGAAAAAGAGCCGTGATCATGTTCCAACGTTAGCGGAGCGAACCTGATTCCATGACAAATTTTCCCTCAATTTTTTCAACGGATTAATCATTCGGGACACTAGTTTCGCTTCCGCGCTGCCGCCTCTCGCAGTTTGTCCTTTTTACTCTTTCGCTTTCCCTTAATTCCACCAATTCCTGTCGCCACAGGGGCGGGGTCGGTCTGTTCGAAACCTTCAATCTCTTCTCGCGCCACACGCTTGCCCTGTCGCTTCTCAATCAATCGAAAATGTGCTTCCCCTTCAGCCATGACGAAGCTCAAGGCTACGCCGCTTGATCCAGCGCGACCCGTCCGACCAATTCGATGCGTGTAGTCGACAGGGGAACGAGGTAGATCGTAGTTCACTACGACTGGCAACTCTACAATATCCAATCCCCTAGCTCCGAGATCGGTCGAAACCAAGACCTGGATTTTCCCGGCCTTAAAGTTCTCCAAAGCGTCCCGTCTTGCTCCTTGGCTTAGCTGTCCGTGAAACGCCGAAGCCTTGATGCTACTGCGTCGCAACTTATCTGCGACATGATCAGCCGAATACTGAGTCGCGACAAATACCAAAACTTGTTTCCACTTCTCCGCCGCGATGAAGTGACGAAGCAACGGCGTTCGCTTGGCCCGATCAACCCGCACCGCACGCTGTTGGATGAGCGGCGCTTCGACAGTGGTTGGCTCGATCTCAACCCGAGTCGGATCGGTGAGAAAGTCCCCGACCAGGGCCTCCATCGACTTGGGAAAGGTTGCTGAGAACAACAGATTCTGTCGCTTCTTCGGTAACAATCTCAAAATCGCTGCCAACTCATCCCGGAATCCAAGATCCAACATTCGATCCGCCTCATCCAATACCAAAGCTCCAAATCCAGCCAACTTGACCGCATTCTTTTCTGCCAAATCGAGAAGCCGTCCGGGTGTCGCCACTAATAAGTCTGCTCCGCCTCGCAACGCCAACATCTGAGGATTGATCGACACCCCACCAACGGCGCTCACTACCTTCAGTCGCTTCGGCAACTTCCGTGCGCACTGGCTGACAACTTCGCGAACCTGCGCCGCTAGCTCACGTGTCGGCACGAGAATGAGCACGCTCTTCAATTCCCCCTTCACCACCCTCTCAAGCAGTGGAAGGACAAAGGCGGTCGTTTTTCCACTTCCAGTCTCGGCCGTGACCAACAAATCCCCACCACCCAACACCACCGGAATCGCGGCAGTCTGCACCGCCGTCGGTGCCTGATACTCGGACACACCACGAACCAACGCTTCCGACAATCCAAACTCGCCAAATGACATCGCCACTTATAAACCGACTCCAGCAGTTCACCACCTCTGATCCGCCGGTGCTTTTTCAATCAGCACACTTCCGAAAGACGCTCTAGCATCAGATGGTTATGGAGTGGAAGACTCTGGAGAACGAACTGGAACAGGCGCTCCGCGCCGTTTGGGCGGAGCTTGCGACCAGAGGGACTCGTGTCTGCGGCTTTGGCGTGTGCCTGCCAGAATCGAGCGAAGGCATCGAACTATTTGTTCACACTCGCGAGACCGTGGAGAAGGTCATTGCTGATTCAGGGCTAGGGGTATCTTTCCGACGAACGACGAGAAGAAGCATACGCTGCGAAGCCCTTTAATTGCCGGTATCTAGGGCATTTCCGTTGATAGCTTCCGACAACCCAACTCGCCAAATGACACCGCCAATTATGAACCGACTCTCGCAGTTCCCCCCCTGATGCTGCGCTTGTGTGCCCGCCTCTTCCCTACGAAGGCTCGCCTTAAGACAGAGCAGATGAATGGAATCACTAAAAACCAACTGAAGACTAATTTATGTTGATCTTATGATTATTATGAATTACATTAAAGCTCTAACCTGACTGCCTTACCGATGACCCTATATAATCTTACCCATCACTTCTCCATACTTGCCCTTAGCCCTGACACCGAAGCCTCGATCTTTGCGATCCCTGAGCCGTCGGCCCCTCTTCTCTGTGCCGTCGCAGCCGTAGGAGTGCTTTTGTTGAGGAAAAAGAAGTAATTTTCCCTAAACTTACGCTGCTCGTCGTTCACGACGCTAAATTGCTCTCGCAACGAACCGCTCAATTCCATCAAGTGCTTGGCGAAGCTTGTTCTCAGCTGTCGCGTAACAGCATCTGACAAAACCTTCTCCGCACTCGCCAAACGCGGTGCCTGGAACAACGGCGACATTTTCGGCTTCGAGGAGTCCAAAAGCGAATTCACTGCTTGTTAGCCCCGTCTTCCGAATATCGGGAAAAGCGTAAAACGCTCCGCCCGGACGGAAGCAAGGTAAGCCGATTTCTTCAATCCGGGACAGGAACAGATTGCGTCGACCTTCGTACGATCTGCGCATTTCTTCAACCATCGGAGCACCATTCTCTAAGGCTTCGATCGCCGCGACTTGGCTGGTGATTGGAGCGCAGAGCATCGAATACTGGTGAATTTTCATCATCGCCTCAACGATCGGGGCTGGGGCACAGGCGTAACCCAATCGAAGCCCGGTCATGGCGTAAGCTTTCGAAAATCCATGGAGAAGAATCGTCCGCTCCCGCATGCCCGGTAGGGTGGCGATGCACAGGTGGTCTTCAACTTCGGGGTCGTTTTTGTCATACCGAAGCTCACTGTAAATCTCGTCGGTGATGCACAACAAGTCTCGCTCAACAATCAGGCGGGCAATCTTCTCCAACTCCTCCCGCGGCTGGGTCGCCCCGGTCGGGTTGGTTGGGAAATTGATCATCACGACCTTCGTGCGATCCGTGATCGCAGCCTCAACATCGGAGGCGCGAAGCGAGAAATCGTCCTCGGGGCGGGTCGCTACGGCCACCGCTTTTCCGTGAGCCATCACAACGCTCGGACTGTAGCTGACATAGCAAGGCTCATGGTAAATCACCTCGTCACCCGGATCGAGCAGCGCACGGAACACCAGATCGAGAGCTTCGGAAACACCAACGGTGACGATGACTTCAGAGTTCGGATCGTAGCGAACATCAAAGAAGTCGTCGACGTAATCGCTGATTAGGTCGCGAAGTTGCGGCATCCCTAGATTGGATGTGTAACTCGTCTGACCTTTCTCTAGAGAAAAGATCATCGCTTCACGAATGTGCCAGGGAGTAGCGAAGTCAGGCTCGCCGACACCGAGGGAGATGACGTCCCCCTTCGATTGGACGAGTTCGAAGAAGTCCCGAATGCCAGAGCGCGGGATATCCTCTACCAACTTTGAGATGCGATCGGACGGCGACTTGCCAGTTCCGTTTGAAGCCTCGTGCATTTCTAAAAGAGTGAATCGTTTGGCGAGCTCAACGGATCGCGACTATGGCGTGACAGCCAGTCTCTCATCTTCGGTTTCGAGATCAGTCAGGAATCCGTTCTGCTTGTAGCCTTTGAGTTGGAAAGATGTCGAAGTGGCTTGGACACCATCAATGGTCGACAATTTTTCGGCCACAAAGCTCGCCACTTGGCGAAGGTCAGCGCCTTCAACAACAACCAACAAGTCGTAGCTGCCACTCATCAGGAAGCATTCAGCGACTTCATCGAACCTCGCGATCCGTGCAGCCAAGCGGTCGAATCCCCCACCCCGCTCAGGAGTCAAGTCGACCTCGATATGAGCACGAACATTCCGACTTCCGGCCTTGTCCGTATCAATGACGGCATGATAACCGAGAATAGTTCCATCTTCTTCCCAAACGCGAAGTTGAGTTTCGATCCCTGCAGCATCGCCACCAGACAATGCTGCTAAAGTGGTCGCATTCTGCCGGGCGTCCTTCTGGAGTAGGCGGAGAAGTGGATCGATTTCGTCGTGAGAACTCATAGTGGTGGTGAGGTGGATAGAGGATACATCCCCCGACCTTTCTAGCAACGCGAAGTCGCTGACGATCAGGGGATGGCGAGATCGGGGCTAATCGCTAGACTCTGCGGCTTCCGCATTGGCTGCGGCTGCGGCTGCTTCCTCTTTCTTCTTCTGCGCCTTCTCCTTTTCCTCCTTATCCATCTCCTTGAGCAAGAGTCCAACGTCTTTGCGAAGCCGCTCAACGTGGACATCGGCCAGTGTGGGATGCATCACTTCGTAGTAGCCTCGGATCTGCAGACGGTGATCAACCAGCACAATGCGCATGTCGTGAACAAAGAGGTCGTCCTCAAACAACTTTGCTTCTTCAGCCTTCTTTTTCGGGGGGTAGAAACCGAATTGATGCGCCATGTAGGTGCGGATCGACTTACCGTCGCCGGTCAAGTGCCACCAGTCATCGCCACCCAAATCATGCTCGTCGGAAAACGCCTGCATGACTTCCGGAGTGTCGTGCTCGGGATCAAGACTGACTGACAAGAAATGAAGACGATCATCCTTGTAAAGATCGCGAACGGAGGCCATCTCGGCGGCGATTCCAGCACAGCCCGACGGGCAGCGGGTGAACAGGTAACTAGCGAGGAAGATCTTTCCATTCAGATTCTTCACATCAACTTCTTCGCCGGATTTCTCAGTCAGAATCAGCGATTTTTCGAGAGCACCGATGTAAGGAAGTCGATCGTTTGGCATACCCCTGTTACCCACGGCATGCTTCATCAGATAGTTGTATCCGACCACTAAACCGAGAGCGATGATGATCATCAGAACGGGAACCGTCCACGGGTTGATGCGGCGCTCTTGAGGCGGCTCTGAAGTGTTCTGGTTTGTCGATTGATCGGACATAGTCGGCTTTGGTCAGGTGAAATAAGTCGGCTCCTATCGCCAGTCGATGACAAGAAGAAGCAGTGAGAGAGGCAAGTAACCTAGCGTGTAGAAAAATAGCTTTCGGGCGGATGGCTTTGTGCGATCACGGCGGAACCGGATGGCCAACCAGACCATCCACAGACCGAGCAATCCCCCACCGATGAGAAGTAACCAACTGCCAAATCCATAGGCCATCGGCTGAGCCATCAACAGAACAAGCGGCACCGAAAACAGAATCGCCAGAAACGAAGTCTTTGCCCCATCGTCATCATCATTCGACCACATCACAAATCCGCCATCGACGTATTGCTCGCGATAGATCCAGTTGATCGCCACGAAGTGGGGCAGTTGCCAGAAGAACAACAGAGTGAACAAGAAAAACGCTTCTGGGCACCAGATGATATCCCAGCGCAAGGCGACCTCTGCATTGGCTGCAGGCGGCCCGAATGCACCAGCCCAACCCACCATTGGAGGAAACGCTCCCGAGACGGCACCTACGATGGTGTTCCAAGTCGACCGGCGTTTCATCGGAGTATAGATCAGGATGTAAGTCACCAGGGTCGCGGCTACGAGCAGCGAAGCCTCCAGATTGACCTTCATCGCCAGGTGGACAATACCAAATCCGCACAACACCCAACCAAGGCCAAACGCTGCCGCCGGCGAAAGTCGTTCCGCAGGAAGTGGCCGATCGTGAGTCCGCTTCATCCGGCGATCGGCGTCGATTTCCATCAACTGGTTGAACACCGATGACCCGAGCGCCGCTAGCGACGTGCCGAGGATCGTGTGGAAAAGCAAGGCTCCATCGAAACCGTTGCGCTTGGCCGAAACCCAGAACCCGATAGCCGTAGTAATAACGACCAACAGTGTCAGCCTAGCCTTCATCAACGCCATCAGATCTCCGCGCAGCGAAGGCGGATCGGACTCCCCAGCCGGGTCGTCTTGAACCGCATCGTCGTGCGGTGGGTTGGCGCTTTCGGTCGTCATGATCGGTCGGCAATCAGAGGTTCGACTCCGTGACGGCGAAGCGCAAGGACTAGGAAAAATCCTAAGCATACTGCCGAACAGCCCAGCCCGAGATGAAAGATCTGCGATCCCGGCGGCATCCCGTAGCGGTCGAGCGTGATTCCTGTAATCATCTGCCCCAATAAAACCAACGCAGTGCCAATCGGAACAACCCGACGCCAGCCACTCACGCCCGATCTGAGCACGGGAACAATGATGCCTAGCGCCGAGACGACGAGCACCCAGGCAAAGCTGCGATGGAACTTATGAACGAGCCCAGCGGCCTCAACCCAAAGCGTTCTAGGTAACACTTCCCCAGCATCCCGAGCGTGATGAACAGCGACATCAATGGCCTCGCGAACCTGTGCCCCCAAGACGACTTGAATCGACGCAGCGATGAAAAACACAATGGCGAAAAACCGGACTTGCCGATGCACGCCAGGAGCCATTCCGAACCCGAGATTCGGCCAGATTTTGCAGGCTCCCATCGCAATAGCGATGAGCAAACAAAACAGAATAATTGCGCAGATCAGGTGCAGAGAGATCATTCCAGGCATCAGTTTCGACTTCACAACGACTCCACCCAACCAGCCCTGAAACCCAACAAACAGGAACGCCACAAGAGAGCCCCAAAACAACCTCGGTCGGTCTTTTCGAAGCCGAATGGACAGGATGAGTGTGAGTAGGATTGCGAAGCCGACTAAGACCCCAAGGAGTCGGTTATAGTACTCGATCCACAAGTGGGTTGGGTTGAAAAGCCGGATCAAATCTTCTTCCCCCAAATCCGGGCGCTTGTCCCGAAACTCTTCGAGAACGGACGGCAAGTCGACTTTGTCCAAGGTATTCGGTGGCCACCAGCAGCCCCAACACTTCGGCCAATCCGGACAGCCCAACCCCGAACCCGTCGCCCGAACGAAACCCCCGACGAAAATCAGCAATAGCGTCAGCGCTAACGTGATTAACGCCATCCGGCGAAAGGTGGTGAGTCGCTTTTCCATCTCTGGTGCTTGTCGGCGTCACTAGAGACTACGCCCGTCAGATCGCAAGAGATCTAAGGAACCATCAATTTCACCTAGCAGGGTGTTGAAAAAGGCGGTGACTCGTCGCGGAGCCTCATGTGATCGAGGGTTAGGCGCGAGGATCAAGT